>Ga0172381_10001087_pt1 | contig 33228 bp, 51 predicted proteins | sample Leawel6488metaG_FD_119754 | JGI IMG/M metagenome (GOLD analysis project Ga0172381, IMG submission 119754) | Leachate microbial communities from a municipal landfill in Southern Ontario, Canada - Leachate well 64-88 metaG | ecosystem: Engineered > Solid waste > Landfill > Unclassified | place... | reverse complement strand
ATGACTAGGAATTAATTTACCACTTTTATCCCAATTTCTAAGAGTTTGAGGAGTTCTTCCTATCAGTTTAGAAAATTCATGTATGTTATAATACTTCATTTTATATTTTTACCTCTTATGAAGAGAATAACATATTGAATTATATAAGTCAACATAAATTTATAACTTCTTATAAGTTATCGTTAACTGTTATCAACCTCCTTTCAATTCTAACCCACTCTAGAGAGCATATCAACCCTGTTATTAGATTGTTATACTCTCTAGAGCAAGGGCAGGAATTAACCTGCCACATTGTTTATGATGCTTTGTTTTGATTGATAATGTTGAATATATTATTTGTTGCTTCTTGATCTGTATTAATATTTTGTAATTGTTCTATTACTTTCTCTATAATCTTAAACTCATTAACCAATGCTTTATCCAATTCATTAATTCTACCTTTAACATTAATTGGGTCTGCTGTACTTGAATCAGCATATCTCTTATATCTTGCAGGAACATCCAAGAAGAAATTAGTAATAAACTTAGCGTACTGCTCTACTGTTATATCGTTCTGAAGGGCTTTTAAGGCATTGGTATAGATAATAGGGACATTTACCTTCTTGAAGTAATCAATCGCTTTAAGGTATTTCTTAATTTGTTTAGGTTCAAGTTTTTCGATGACTTCTGATTCTTCTAGAGATTGAAATTCAGCAGGAAGGGAATGTTTTTTGATTAGTTTTACCACTTTATTAAGGTATTCTGTAATCTGTTCTATTTGTTTTAACATGTCTGTATCATCTGTTATCATTTCTGAATCCTCAGAAAATGCCTGTAATGACTTACCAGATAAATCCCATTTGCCAAACATAACCATTAAAATCTGTTGCATTGTCTCAAACTTAACCTCACGATTAGATGATATGTTGATATACTTTGTCCATAAATCTGAAGCTAATTGTTTGTAAATAAATTCTCTGACACTATGACCTATTCTAACTTTATTAATTTCTGCATTACTGAGCTTCTTACCACCTTGAAGTTTTATAAATTGTAAATCTCGTTCTTCTGGTGTCATACCTTTGAAGTATATCATTTGAATTTTGACCGCTTTGAAAAGTAATCTAACTTCTTCGGGAAGTTCACTCCATTTTAATCCTGTGACTATATATGTCTTTTCTGTTTCGTCTTCCTGTTCAATAGTCACTGGACGAATGTTATACCCTAACTTAATCTCGTCGTTGACAAATTTTTCGAGTGTCGTTGCTCTCTGTTTTCCATCAAGTAATTGAATCCGTTTTTCTAACTTGCCTTTGATGTCAATTTCATCTTCCGATTCAGCACCAATTAAATATGGAATGTAAGTTGTTGCTATTTGGAGTACACTGTCTAAGAATTCAGTTTGTTCCTTATTACCCCAAACGTAAGACCTTTGCATTTCAGCATCCCGATTTAACTGACTTGACTTCAATTGTCCCACTAACCCCATGATTGAATATTCCTTCGTGAATTTTTCCAGCTTTGACATTTCATTTCCTTCTTTCTTTTTTAATTTTTATTTTGGGATTATTAAAATCCCTGAATCTCTACACTCAAAAGTATTGCTATTATATGAATGTAGAGAATCAGTTATTTTAGGTTAATGCTCCCACTGGTGAGTTAAATTTATTTCCATTTTCAAAGCCTTTACCATAAGCATTGTTGTTATGTCTTCTGGTGATAGAACTCGATTGACCTTTCCTTAAATGAATCTTAGCTAGTTCTTGTTGTACTAATGGGTCTTTGATTAGAATTAATCCCCAATCATTTTTATTTACTTGTTCTTTGTATTTAGCATCTAAGCCTTTAACCCATCCAATCATAAAGTCGTTTTTTATACCAACATTATAAACTACATATTGTTTCTTATATTGCTTGATAAAATTAAGTGTATCATTCTCAATAGCTAATGAGGCGAAGTTATAAACCATTTTAGCTAATTGAATATCATCTTTTAATCCTAGAAATACAACACTTCCACCCTTATATCTAGTTTTATGAATGTAGATTTCACAACGAAAATTTTTAGCTATAATTACCGCCAAACTCTTTTCCCACCATGCCAACCTGCCAACTTCTGTTATTTGCTCGGACAGGACTTCTTTAGGTTTAAGTATTTGTTTTACTTCAGATTGTTCTATTCCGTTTTGTGCCATAAGTTGTTGTGCTTTCAGCATAGCGTTCTGAGCTTCATTTTCATTGCTATTACCTTCAGCCAACTTGAAAAGATTGTGAATTTTGGCAAAGAGTTTTTCATCTATCATTATGTACCACTTCTTTCTGGATTTTTATTTCTTTACTATAATATATACTCATTGTGTTAGATTCGCAAGGGGTCTGGAAAATTATTTTTATATTTATCGATCATAAATAGGGTAATCTGTTATGGCATTAATAACCCTTTTTGCTTCCAATGCGCTCCCTGCAATAATTTGGATGATGTTATTATTTAGTTTCTGGATACAGGTTATTCCCCTTGAATTTTGGAATACTAGGTAATCTCTGTAAATAAAATTCATTTCCATTTATATTTCAACTCCTTTGTTATTTTACCATGCGGTCGTAGTGATGGTTTGTTTTCACACTTTGAAACCGCCCAACCTTGACCGTGTTTATTATAATGGTCAAGGGTTTTATCTAACCTGTTATTGCTTTTTTGAGAGAATCTATAGTCAATTCTATTGTCTTTACTCTATCATTTAAGTCTGTGATACCTGTTGCAAATACTTTAAGAACATCATAGGTATTACTTAAGTCTACTGTTTGCTTTGTTACTGAAAGATTATTATCTTGGAGTATTTTTATTTCTTGAAAACAATCTGATTCAATAAAACCCTCAATTTTCTTTCCTTTGATACTGTCAAGATGTTTAATAATTTCATTTGTCATTTTAAAATCTCCCCTCTTATTATATCAACCATACTAACATTTCTTTACTTACTTTATCAATCGCATTTTCGATATTCTCCTTGACCGCGTATATTAACATTGATCTAATATGTGCTTTGCAATTTGCTTTGGTTTTTTCACCAGAATTCCAAGCACTAACATAACTTTCTATTTCTTGGCTTGTTATTGTAGTAAAATCTTTACTACCTAACTTTTCTAAAAAATCTCCAATATGAACTTTGTATTGCTGAAAACTAGCATGTCTTCCAGAAAAGCTTTTCTCGAATAAATCATAGTATATTCTATTAACTCCTATAATGTTAAATTGCTTTGTGTTATGTTGTGCCGACTGTAGCATCTTATCACTAATGTTGAATTTGTAGGTAAAATGACTTATATCTAGTTTTAACTCTGCAATTCTCTCCTTTAATACATTTATAGTGGTCTGGACTGTTTTGTTCATCTCAAGAGATTCACATAACTCCGAATAAGTTTTTGCTTTCTGTACTGCTATGATGAATGTGTTATAATCAAACTCCCTGCGACCAATTTTTACTTTGGATTGTTCCAGTGTTGCTAACATCCTAATTCCTTCTTTCTTTTATTATTTAATACCACCTAGCAAGATTGTTATACACCTTCTTGTTATCACTTCAAATAATGGTTTCATTCGGTTAACAATATACTTCTTATAATATTCGTTTGCTTTTTCCCAAGCAATTTGAGGTGTTTTTGCCCATCCACATCCTGCATTACATTTAGAAATTTCGCCTTCTAAAATAATCCAAAAATAAGGTTCATTTTTATTATTCCAAGGATGAGGAGTAAAACTAACTTTAATATCAATATTTTTGTTATCCATTTAAATTATTCCTCCTATTATTTAATTATAGCTTTATTCCCTTAAATCCTTAAAATGGTACTGCAACCCACTCTGTTATATAGTCTTGATCTTCCTGAGTAATTTCTCCGACATATTCTAATTTTTCATTGTACCAACCTTTTTTAAAGTTCATCTGTTTACCAGTAAAGATATTTGTAAATATTTCTAAAGGTACTTTGACAGTTTGAAAACTTTCTAACCAGTATAGATTGTTATCTTTTACCATTGTAAAAGTTCCCTGCAATGCTCCATCGTTTAAATGAGTATGTAATATTGGACACTTTTTAAATTCAATCATGTTTTACCCTCCTGTTATTTAATTATAACCCACACAAGGACTTTAGCAAAGACACATTCATTCACCATATTTATTATATCATACTTGTTATATAGTGTATATAGAATATGTCTGCGTTAAAGGACTTATTATACCACAACTAATTGATTTTTATTAACTTTTTCAACCTGATCAACTCTAAATAAACTAGCTAAAATAAATCTCTTGTTTGTACCTAGAGTCCATAGTCTCGTTTTAATAAATGCGTGTTCACCACGTTTAACCCTGTAACCTTTTTGTAACCATTCAGGATAAGTGTGTAAATTTTCTCCATTATACTTAAAGCCTTTAAAATCTGCCACAATAGATATTATTTCTTGATTGCTTTTTTGAGTATGAGTGAGTGACATTTTTATTCTCCTTCCTATTTATGTATTACCAGAATATAAGCTTGAAGCATTCCGAAGATTAGAATTAAAGATAAACCAAAGAAGATAAGAGAATCTTTAATTGTGCCGAGCATACATTCTGCTCCTCTCCTGTTATTGGACTGGATAACAAACTACTGTTATTATGTTCAGCTTAAATAAAATGAATACCGCTAACAGAATAAAAATGTTTTGGATGATATACATTCTTTTTGGTTTTGACATGTTCTGACCTCCTATTTAATTTAGGATAACTAATATCCTTTATGGTATGCAGTATATTTTTATATTTGTTATACTGCATACGGACAAAGGATGTTAATTATTAACTTTCTCCTGAAAATTCTCCATATAATTCTTCACGTTTCTTTATTGCGAATTCACAAGCTTCTTCAAATTGGTCAGAAGGAAAATCCCACTTAAATCTCTCACCTTCTTTCATCATTTGAACTACATATTTATTATCTCTTTCTATGTAACATACATTTCTAACCCCTGTAGTTTTGTTATTTTTATTTGCACCCTTACGATGAGTGGAATTATTTGTAGATTCTGTTATTCTTAAATTATTTCTTCTATTGTCTAAAGTATTGTGGTTTTCATGATCAACTTTCATTCCTTTATGATTGCCTACAATGTCATGATGCATATAATGTATTTTATATTTTGGTTTACCATTAAAAGTCCCTATATATTCGGTAGCTTTTGCATAATAGTTTGCAGGATTGGGATGCCATACTGCACTATAAGGTATTTCTTGGTTAATAAATTTTTGCAAGTCTTTAAGATCAATATATCCTTCTAATTCTATATCATCTTTTTTGCGTTTAAAATAAATTATTACATAATCATCAATTATTTTATACTTATTAAATCCTGTTTTCTTAGCCATATTTTTCCTTTCTTTTTCTGTTATAAATTTTAAATATTAACTTTTCATAAGCATCACCTCCCTCAATTTTATTTTTAGAGTATTTAACACTCTTTTGAATATCCCTGCAATGTTATTGTTATGCTGTTATGTAAGTTCAGGGATACCCAAAAGGGCATTAATTGTCCTAAAATTTAGCAATACACTTTAATATCATGCCGATAAAAAAATCCTACAATATCTTCATCTTCCTCTATTTCATTTTCTAAATCTTCACAATAAGCATCTCTAACCACATAGACATTTTCAACAAAATAATAGTTATATGGATCTTTTTCAAATATTTCACAAACACAACCATATCTATCCGTATAACCTGTTGTGAGTTTAAAAGAGCCTCGTTCCCCTTCGTAAATCCCTTTAATAAATTCCACCGAATGATCTTTAATAATTTCATTGATATATATTGTTTTCAACTCCTTTAATTTAATTTTAGACTCAAATCGAGGTATCAATTTGTTATGCTGTTATTAGATTATTGATACCTCAGATTTCAACCTAAAATTATTTTACAAATTTGTCTAAGTCTTTTCCGCTAACTTCGCCGAACTTTTGAGTAAAAACCATTACAGCATCATTGTTAAGATTCTTAATAATTTCAGCTATACTTATTTGCTCCCATTTCATTTTCCCTTTTGTACTAGGATAAACATAGAATTCTTCTCGGATATTGTACATTTGTTCTAAAGATTCCTTTTCGATAATTCTAGCTTTAATTGTCTTTGTCTTTTCCATTTTAAAAACTCCTTCAACCCTGCTCCTTTTTGAGCTAACAGGTTTATATTTTTAGGCAGGACTTGGAACACTGCCTTGCACATTACTACAACCCCGAAAGGCTGTAGTCCTCTGTTAATGGCTGTTATTGGACTTCATAACCCTTATTTAAAATTTTTATAGACTTATAATTGTTATCCATTGTTATCCAATAATTTTGGAGTAGATATTCGCCGTTTGTCATTCCGTCGTTGTAATCTTCTTCCAGATTTTTTCCTTGTTTAACACCACATTTTTCAAAAGGAATTAAAAATCTGTATCCTGTTCGGTTCCCTTGATACCTTGACCAACCTTCTACCAACCAACCTTTTTTAGATTCCTTAATTGTTTGACCGCCGAAGTCTGATTCTCTTTCGTAAATATTTGACATTTTAAATACATCTCCTTTTTATAATAATTAAAATTATGTCCTGTATTAATTTGGACTTGCTGTTATACAGATTATACCATTCTGAGCATATAGAATGTAAGTTTGATCGGTTTTTAGAAATGTTTTAAATTCTTATACTCTTTACTTTTCCTTTCTCCTCTCAAAAATCCTTCTGCAATGTTTTCTACCGCTACACCAAATAATAAACCTCTGTTATGACTTTCTGAATCAACCGCACCAGAATTTAATAAATGGTTTACTTCTTCTATAAATTTTTCAGCAATTTCTTTTGACCTTTCTTCAGCAATTCTAAAAGTTTCTTCTTTAAAACTCATAATATTAATCCTCCTTAATAATTATAGTTTATCATACCTTGATAAACTATAAAACCCTGCAACCGTTTCGGCTTGCTGTTATAGTGTTGCAGAGTTCTAGGCATTATCAAAATATTTTTTATCCGTTTTCGGCATACCGTTCTTCTTGATTTTTTATTGCTCTTTTTAAACATTTCAATAATAATTCGTTGCCCTCTACTTCTTCATAGGTCAACCCTAACGAATCTAAAGTATCTGTTATATCTTGTGTATAATTATACTCGTGATTTCCTAATTCATAATCAAACATATCATAGACAAAATTTTCATTCTGCATAGCTTCTTTCATTTCTTTCCTATGTCTTTCAAACATACCATGTAGTTCTTTTGCATCGGTTTTTCTGTAGTATCCTCCTCCACCAAGATTATAAATTTTATCCTTATCGGATGAACTAAGCCCAAATTTTTTCATACCTTCATCAAATTGTTTGTTATTGAATGCAAAGAACATAGGGAAATTATTTACTTCTTCTTGGTGCTTTTCCTTTAAAGTTTTGTAAATATTCATTTAATAATCACTCCTTAATTTTATTTTAGTTTATCATAGCATTTGACTTTGATAAACTCCAACCCATGCAAACTATTTTAATCTCTGTTATAGCTTGCATAGACTAGGCATTATCAAATAATATTTATTCTCTATTGCTTAAAACTTCCTTGATAATATCTGATATATGTTTCTTAAGCATTTCCCTTGCGTTTTCCGTTTAATGATACATTAATTTCATACATTTTTAAAACTCCTTTCTAACAATTCCCATTAGTTTCATATAAATACAAATAACCTTTTTCGTCCAATACTAATTTATTTACTCCTCGATAATGCTTTGGCACTCCTCCTACTTTGCGTCCGTTTGAGTATTCCCAATCAATTCCATATGCCCTAAAATATATGTCTATTTCTGTTATACTCTTGTCAAATATCGCTCTAGGCAAACAATCAAATAAAATTAGCATATCCGTACAATAACATTTACATAATTTTACAGCTTTCCGCATCAAACTTTCATATATTGGTTGTGTGTTATGGAGTTCTTTATTGTCATTGTAAAAAATGACATTTTCTTTAATGACTAGATTCATATTTTTAGATTTTAACATTTTAATACAACCCCTTTCTTTTATCCCTTATAAGCCATAACTAAAATTATGTTGCTGTTATGACTTATTACGTCTTAATTTTCAAAGACTCCTCAGAGGGACTTATTGATTAACTGTTCTTGCTTCGAAATAAAAAGATTTGTCGTTAGGTATTCTAGCATTTAAAACTTGCTTTCTGTTTTGGATAGTTTCATAAGCAATATATTCACCTTCTATTACCTCAATATTGATACCTTCTTTTATAATTATATTGTTCCCCAAATATTCCCTTAATGCATTCATTCGGTTATTAGCTTTGACCATTTCATAATTAATCAATTCACCTTTTTCATTCTTTTTATCAATCTGATACCATTTTTTACTCATTTTTATTCCTCCTTCACAAAATTCCTTACATTCTTCTAAACTTCCGCAACCTCTCTCCGAATACCTGTAACCCTCTCCCTTTCTGTTATAACAATTTCAATCCCATCACCTTCAATACCTTGGCAAAATTCATATAATTTTCCATAATGAACTGTGTTATAACTTCCCAGAATATGGGGAATATGAGGTAAATTGTTTTCACATTTAAAAGTTTTATTAGATCCTATTAATTTAAAATTAGTCTTTTTCATTAAATTCCACTCCTTCATATTTTAATATTACATTAATTTTACATTAGAAGAAAGGTAACAACTCTGCTGTTATATGGCTTGCTGTTATTGGATTATTGCCTAGTCTCCAGATAAAATTAATTTTCTTCGTATTGCCGATATGCTCTTTCATCCTCTATAGCTTGGTCAAGTATTTCACTAGGATCGAATTCGCTCATTATCCAATCTTCTTCAGCTTCTTCATTTTCGTCTTCCCATTGTTCCAAAATTTCAGGGTAATTTTCCGACATAAAATCATAAGCGGATTCATTTATTTCTCCTTCTTCTTTTTGTTTCTGGTATTCCGTTAAATATTTTTGGTTATCGTTGTATTTCATTTCCTGCTCTACGTTTAAACTTCCTTCTGCGTTCCATGATTTACTATTACAGACAATAAAGGTTTCCCCTTTCCAACTTGACATAGACTGAGATCCTACAGAAAATAAATCACCAGTCCAAACTTTTCCATTTTCATCAATTTCAACATCAACGTGCCATCCCTGCATAGTTCCATTAGTTTCCTTTTTTGCTTCTAGAATTTTTTCTTCAATTGCTTCCCTGTTATCTTCCTTTAGACTCAAATCGAGGTATCAATTAGTAGGATTAATAATGAGTATTATACATTTTTACTCCTCCTTTAAAATATTTAGTGGTGTTATAGTTCACTTCTAAAATTATCTAATCGTTATATAGTATTATATATTATACTATATTTTAGATAAACTTAGAAGGGAATTATAACTAATTCCCTCAGTTATTATTTATTGGTTGTTATAGTGATTTTACAACTACTACAGAAAACAAACCAAAACATAACCACGCTCCAACGATGGGCAATATACCAACTAATAATACAGATCCTAACATTGCTTTCCCTCCTTTAGAATTGTTATTAAGTAACATTATGTCACTTTTAGTATACACTTTGTTATACATTTTTTACAAAGTGTATACTTGAAGGGATATAAAATTATTTATTAGTTATACATATTTCTGTGTATATTATGCTATAAGTGTTGATCCTGTTTTTAACTTTGCCATTTCTTCTGTCAAAGTCCAAAGAGCTTGGTTTAATTTCAAGTTGTTATCAATTGCCTTGACTTCACGAGTATGACTTCTTCCTTGATAACGTCCGTTTGAATCCCTTCTATCATATCTTATATTGCCTTTGATAAGATTTTCCTGCACTCTGTTATAGACTTTCCAAAGATCATTTCCACGGTCTGAAGTTCTGTTAGGTAAGAGGATTCTATCAGAATCAATCTGTTCTGGTTTGTCGAATCTTAAAGGCTTTGAAGCATTGGCAAAGATAATTTGTTCCATTGGAGTTAATTCGATTGACTTCATTTTTTCCACCGATCCTGTTATCTGAGGAGCTTTTTGTACTGTTTCGGAACATATGTCTATAACTTGTGTAGCGTCATAAGAGTTATGCCTAATATGGGCAGAATCGAAGGATGATTCAGAAACTACCATTCCATTAGAACATGCCAAACGATAAAGACCGCAATTGAAAATAAAACTTGATAAGCCGTTATGACTGTTTGTTAAAACAAGCTCGACAAAGGTATCACCAACTACAAGCTTATTTGTTATACCTTCATCAAAATTTCTGAAACGAATCATGTGTTTCTGATAACCTTGATTCATTTCATTTCTTGTTCTGGATTCAATTGCCTTGACTGGCAACCATCCAACTTTTTCCATTTCCTTGACAACCTGAATTGTCGGAATAAAATTGTACTTACTTGATAAAGTGTCTTTTGCTTGAGATTGAAAAATTGATGGAGCGAATTGGGAGAGTTTAGAATGAGTCAGAGCTTGGTTGATAGTTGATGTTGATTTGTACATTTTTACATGACCTCTTTCTTGATTTCATTAGGTGTCAAAGTTTACACCTTTCAAAAGATTCTAACTTTTTGTTATGGTATTATTTTAGTTATTGTTAGAATCCTTTAGAGAATGCACACTAATATAATTATTTGTTGATTGTTATGCTATTCTCTTGTTTTCAATTGGTTTGACTTGATTCTCAGTAAAAAGATTTGCATTGACTAAGACAAAATAATTTTTTATTTCTCCGGTCTCTTTATCTTTTTTTATGGTTTTTTGCCATAGTTTGGTTTTGATAAAGGCTTTTTCTCCTTTTTGGACTATCATACCACGGTTTAACCATTCTTTAAATGTGAAAAGGTTTTCTCCATTATAAGGGAAATTTCTGAGCATAGATTCACTGGAAACAATTTCTAAATTTGACATAGGTAATTTCCTCCCTGTTATTGTAAATTTAAGGATATTATATCCTTTACGAAATACACCAACTAGAAAATTATTATATTTCTTTTGGTGTATTCGAGCAAAAGATATAACTTAAATGTTATGATATATAATTTGATTATCTGATGTTTCCTCTAAAATTTTATGTTGTTTTGAGAATAATGGCATTTTTGCACGTTGAAAATAGGTTATAATCTGATCTATTGACCGGAAAAAACTTGCTTTTCTAAAATCTGATTCGCAATTATAGCAATACATTTTTTGACCATTTTTAGATAACTCAAACCCTGTGAAAATATTATAGTTATTATCTAATAAGTAAAATTTAGACATGATATATTCCTCCTAATATTTATTTTCTGATTATACAGACATCATTAATCTGTTATGTATAAACATTACAGATTAATAACATCCGTTCCCCGTTTAGACCAGCAATCCGCGCTGTCTATGACTGTAATAATTGTTATCGTGCTATTCTTTATGCTGATTACAATAGCAAAATTATTTTGCTTGTCTTGAATTAATATATCCTTGTTAGAATTTTTGTAGAATAATATCCTTTCTTTTCCAAGTGATAGAATAGCTCCTGTTATTTGATATAGGTCCAATTCCCTTTGAGCTACACGGATCGATGCATGATCAGTTAAACGGATTGAAAAGGTTTTACCATTAATAGTAAATTGATTAATTGATTTGCCTCTTTTATGCATGGTAATTTTCTCCTTTCCTGTTATTGGAATATTTTAGAGATTTTATACTCTATAAGTTATAACGTTAATATTATATTCTGTTATAACTTCTAGGGCATACAAGCCCTAGACTAATACAAGCTGCCTTTTTAAATTCTCCATTTCTTGCTTCATTCCTTCGACGTTTTCAGATTTTTTAAATATTTCCTGCTCGTTCTCAAGATTTCCTAAAAAGAATTTAATAAAATTGATTCGTGCTTTTGTGGCACGTTCTATAATTTTATTTTGACTTTGGATAAAATTGGAATGTTCCAGAGCTTCTGTTTTGGTTTTGAGTAATAGATTGTTATAGTCTTTTTTGATCTCATCAATATAAAACCATACAAAGTCAATTGGCATACCTTTTTTAATAGCGTTCTCAAGTTCTCTTTTGTCTGATCGGATCTGATCTTTGATAATGGATTTATAATTTTTTGCCATTTTATACAGCCTCTTTCTTTTCTAATTTTGTCCTTCGACATTGTATAACCTTTGTGTTATGTCTGTTATTATGTTCAGGTTATACAATAACCAACTACAAAATTAATCTGTTATAGCATAAAAACATGATTTCATTCGGTCATGATATAATAACCTCCTTCACTTGAATATAATTTTTCTGTATCGCTACAACCCCTTCCGCATCGGCATGTATTACCTAGATATTCACCTGTTTTTTTGTTGTAAATGGCAGGATAATTGCCATTATTACAACCTTGGTTTTCTATAGATTCTATTTTAACAAATATTTTTTTCATTTTTCATTCTCCTTTTTTAATTTTAATTCTAAAATTTTAATTCTCTTAATCTAATTTTATCCAGCTCCTTAAACCGCTTTTTTAACCATAATTTCGTTATTGTTTATTTCGACAACTTCAAGCAAACAAGCCATAGATTTAAGTTTTAATGTGTCTCCTATTTGATAAGATTTTCTAACCTTCCCACAAAGATTTAAACATCCTGGACTCCTAAAAAATACTTTTTTCATATTTCTCCAACTCCTTTAATTTTAGGACTGTTATGTCCTTTTTCTAGTATACTATTTTTTTAGCATACTAGAAAAAAGACATCACTTAAAATGTCTTTTTTATGGGGTATTATTTGTAAATTTTCTTAATTATGCATGGATTGTCTTCCCAATTTTCTGAGTAACAGTCATCAACAAAACCAACTCTACTAATCATTCCTACTCCCATTGCTTGCCCTTTGTTATCAAGTAAAAATTGTCTCATTGACATTATTTCTTTATGTCCAAATCCTGCTAATTGCATTCCTTTAATGAGATGACCAATACCGATTTCAGTAGTTTTCATTTAATTCCCCTCCTAAATTTTGTAATTTTAAGGTAAGAGTATACCTTTTTTAGTGCTTGCTTGTTATTTGTTATCCTAATTATCATTCTCCTTTCTCCTTTTAATCAATGCAAGCACTAAAAAAGACATACTCTTTTGTATTTTGTTATGTCTTTTTATCCCTTCCCTTGTTCTTGTTTCTGTCCTCTTTTGAGGTTGTTATTCGTTGTTTTCTATTTCTATTTTATGAATTCTGTTATTACAATTTGTCAATTCTACGAGTCCAAAACCAGCATATCTAAAATTACACTGTAAAGGATATTTATTTTCTATAACGCTTCTTTCTTCCTTTGTGTAAAGTTTTCCGACTTCAATTTTAATCATTTTAATATTCCTCCTAAAATTTTACTTTAAGAGGACAGAAGCAAAAACAAGAAAAGGGATAGTTTACAAAGCTGAATGCGTTCCTTGCGCTCTTACTATTTTTTTCTACTCCTTCAACTTGCTTTTATAAGCGCGGAATGCGTCAATCCAAAAAGTAGTATTGAAGGTCTGTAGTGCTTTGTCACTTTATTGCTTTTTCAAAGAACTTTTAGGTCGCAAGCTGTCATCCTTGCAATCCCTCGCTTTTTGGAAGTCAAAGCGGAAAACTTGTAAACTTGTTTTTATCTATCTTTAATATATCAAAAATCAAGACTAAAGTCAATAAATATTATTATTTATCATTTATTAATAACCCTTAAACCACTATATATAGTGTCTATTAAGTGTATTGACTACTATATATAGTGGTTTTAATCTATTTTAAAATCTGTGGATAACTTTTAAAATCTGTGGATAACTTCTTTAGTATAGTAAAGCGTTAATGTACTATTTTATTAGTGTATTAATAAAATGATATAGTAAAGTGTTTGTCTCTATTCTATATGTTATATAGTGTCGATTTCCACTAGATCGACCTTTTATTACTTCGTCATTCCTTGCTAAGATACCTTCATCTTGTCTTAAATATTCTGCCCATTTTCATTTGATCCCAAAATACCACTCCCGGCAGTTCCACCGACAGTTCCACCATTCCAAATGTCACACAATCCTATTGTGTATGATTTCTTTAAACGCTGAAACCCGCCTATAGCTTGATTTGTATTTTTTACTTGCTATTATGCACCTATTATTTAAGATGATCATAACCTTTTCATTATGTTAGACCAGAATTTTCCAGGATTTTCATAGTGACCAGCGGCGTAGTTTACAAATATCATTCGACATTATTCGACAATATCCCCCACAGTACATCTACTCTTAGCATAAGACTAAAAATCGAACTCGATCACATAATTTTCAAAATGTCAATATCTAAAATAAAAATATTACTCTCATATATTAAAAATCATTTCGACAATTCTTCGTCAAAACTCAAACATAACAATAATTCTCATTTATTATTTTCTAAAATATACTCCATAAAAATATTTCCACTCTTTGTTCACATCCTCTCCCTATTTAATCTAAATATAATAACCATCTAAAATAACAAAATCTTCTATCCTTTACCACACCTATATTTTACTACACATTCCAACCAAAATAAAATCAAGAAAAATCCAAATAAATCTCATATTTTTCACTAAAAACACATGAAAATCTATAAAAATACGATTAAAATAAACAATTCTAAAAAACATAAAATTTCACAAATATTACACCAATAAAACAATATAGCATATGCTTCATAATAAAGAATAAATTCTAAATATAACATCCATCAAATCTTAACTGTACAACATTTTATAACATAATACTAATATTCATTATATCATATTAAATAATACCTTCCTATATAGGGGAGGGTACTTTTACAATTCTAACGAATGAATTTATTATAAGCATACCACTTGTGAAAAATTGGTGATATATTTTCTGTATAATATATTTACAAATAAAATATTAATATTGTATTAATAACTAAAATATAAAAATAATACTTGACATTAATAATGAAATATGTTATACTTAAATTAAGTAAAATATAATTATTTATAATTTACTATTGACATTTAATTCTAACTATGATATAGTAGTTATGAATAATAAATAATTAATTTTAAAGAAAAGAGATTATATGTATGAAATATTTTGATACAAATTAAATAAATTTATTAATATCTTTTACTTAAAAATACATAAAAATTACTCTTTTATTAACTACCTTTTCCTTTTAACAAGAAAGCCCTGAAACCCGCATCATAGGCGACTTATTTTTTAATTCTTGCAGATTGAATCTGCATAAATATAATTTTCACAAACTATTAATAAGATTATCAACTTCAAGATCTCAAGATTTCAAGAATGCCAGCAGTAAATTGAATAAATAATAGAAAGGAATAATATGTGTAAAATTCATATAGTAGACGCTCCATGTGGAGCAGGTAAAACAAGTTCTGCCATAAAAATAATGAATAGTGATAAATATAATAAATTTTTATTCATTACTCCATTTTTAAAAGAAGTAGATAGAATAAAAGAAGAATGTAAAAACAAAACATTTTATGAACCACAGACAAAAGGAAACAAATTAAACAGTATTCATTGGTTATTAGATAAAAATAAAAATATTGCATCAACCCATGCTTTGTTTCTTAATTTTAATGATTACACCATTCAATTACTTAAACAAAAAGATTACATATTAATTTTAGATGAGGTTACAACTGTAGTTGAAATAATGGATATCACTAAAAAAGACTTAACAAATATATTAGAAAATTATGCTCATGTAGAAGATGGTTTATTAATATGGGATGATATAGAGTATAGTGGTAAGTTTAGTGAAGTTATGAGAATGAGTTTAAACAAATGTGTTGGTATATATGGAGATACAGCATTAATATGGTGTTTCCCAATAGAAATATTCAAATCATTTAAAGAAGTATATATTCTTACATATATGTTTGACGCTCAAATTCAAAAATATTATTATGATTTTTATGAAGTTACTTATGATTATAAATATGTAGAATTAATAAATGGACAATATACTTTTACTGATAATGTTAAATTATATGAGATTAAAAAGAAATATAAAAATTTAATTAATATATGTGATAATGAAAAATTAAACAGCATTGGAGAATCAGATACAGCTTTAAGTGTAGCTTGGTTTACAAGGGATAAATTCAATATTAATAAACCACTTATAAAAGCATTAAAAAATAATATATATAATTACTTTAGGACTATAACTAAATCATCTTCTGAATCTAATATGTGGACAACTTTTAAGAATTTCAAAAAATTACTTCAAGGAAATGGATATTCAAGGGGATTTGTATCAGTTAATGCTAGAGCAACAAATGAATTTAAACATAAAACTAATTTAGCATATTGTGCTAACATATATATGAATCCAATATTAAAGCAATTTTTTAGTCAAAAAGATGTTAAAGTAAATGAAAGTAAATATGCATTATCAGAATTAGTTCAATGGATATGGAGATCTGCTATAAGGGAAGGGAACCATATAAACATATACATACCTTCTCAAAGAATGCGTACAATAATGATTAATTGGTTAAATAATGAAAATATTTAACCAATAAAATTATAAAGGAGTTTGATTAATAATTGTCTAAGAAAAGAGATTTAACAAATCAAACATTTGGAAGATTAACGGTTATTAAAGATATAGGAAGAGATTTAAAAGAAAGAGTTATTTGGCAATGTGTTTGCAATTGTGAAAATAAAACAATAATAAATGTTGATAGCAGACATTTATTAGATGGTGGAACATCATCATGTGGATGCCTTTTAAATGAAAAAAGAAAAGAAAGTAATATAAAACATGGTTTAAAAGGAACTAGAATTTATAATATATATAGAGATATGAATTCTAGGTGTTATAATAAAAATAGAAATGACTATAAAAATTATGGTGAAAGGGGTATTATAATTTGTGATGAATGGTTAAATAAAGAAAATGGTTTTATTAGTTTTTATAATTGGGCAATAAATAATGGATATACAGATAAATTATCCATTGATAGAAAAGATGTAAATGGAAATTATGAAACAAACAATTGCAGATGATCAACTCCTAAAGAACAGGGGGAAAATAGGAGAAACAATATAAACGTTGAATATTATGGAGAAATACATTCATTGATAGAATGGAGTGAAATATATAATATTAATTTACGAAATTTATATAGTAGGTTTTATGCGGGTAAAACTGGAGATAAATTATTTAAATGAAAATATATAATAAAGGAGAAATAATATGAATGAAATAGTTAAAATTGGTGAATATAATTGTGAAGTAGTATATTTTAAATATAGTTATAATAATCGTACAGCAATTCAATTAATTGACACGGAAGATGGTTTACCATTTGCAAGAGCAACAATCAATCTTCCTGATGTTGAATTAGAACAAGATGAAGTTATTATTAAAAATTATGAAAAAAATGAAGGTATTTATGAAGCATTGGTAAAAGCTAATATTATTTATCCTTATCATAAAACAGCCAATAATGGGTTTATAGAAGCATTAATATGTAAACTTAAAAACAAAGGAGTATGAATAATATAAATAAAGTAAAAGCAATTTTATTAAAAAGTAAGGGATTATTAGAAGAGATATTTGAATTATCATCTGAAAATATATTCAAAGACATATATAAATACTTTGGTGTAGAAGGATTTTCTAATATTAATTATCACACTTTCGGTAAGGGATACACTGCTATCTGGAAATGCGAACAAAGTGATAATACATGTATGGAAATTACAAAGTATGCTGGAGCATCATTCCTAATATTTATTAATAGTCGAGTATTTATTATTAATGAAGATAGAATTGCTGAGAAACCTATTGAGGTTCAAATTGATGAAGTTAAACAATATTTTAATACAGAAAATGATTTTTGGGCATTGGTGAAGGTTTAATTTAATAAATATAATATAAAAATAACTTGCTTTTTATGTAAAAGTATGATATATTATAATAAGGGTATGGGGCTATGGTTTACAATTTTTAACTAAACTTATATCCCCTACCCTACTCCAACAAAAAAGAGGTGAGATAAAAATTGGCATACAAATACACACCAGAAGAGATGGAGACATCGATTAACTACAGTAATGTATCAGATGAATGTTATATTTACACATGCAATAAGGCGATTCAAAAGAAATTAGATTCCTATTGTCTTAAATTTCCCAAAGAGTATAAACTAGAGAAACAAGACAATTGTTCAAAATCTTACATAACAAAGAAAAAATACATAACAATACGCTCTCCTAAAACAATGACAGCGAAACAAAAGGCACAACTTCAATTAAATGCTAAAAAAATGTTAGAAGCCAGAGATATTCAATAAATAGAATATAATTATTTTGTTTGTGTAGATACGGAGATTACAAATACATAAGATATTGAAAAATCAGCAAAAAACTATTATAATAGTAATAGAATTTATACATAAGTATATGAAGTAGTATTAATTTCTTTAGTATATATTTATTGGTGTAGAAATCATTATAATTGTAATAGAAATCTAATTGTGCCTATCCCCTACTATGTTTTATCTATAAAAATATAATAACCAATATATAATATTCTTATACATAAAGAATAAATGAAAGAAGGAATTTAAAAATGCCAAATTTAAAATATTTTCAAGGTACACTTACTCTTTCTGATGCAGATAAAGACATGAACAGAATGAATTATGGTTTAACTGATTTGATCACAGGAGAATTTAGATCAATATCTGATGAATTAGAAAGAATATACAATTCAAATTGTAAGATTGTTAGGATTAGTATTAAGAAATTTAATGAAGATTTTAGTTTATGTAGAATGGGTTCCTTACATAAAAAATTAAACAAAAATAAAATTGAGATATGGTTTATTGGGCAATTTCCATTTGAAGAAGAGTTGGATGAATTTAATAAGAATGGAGCAATAAATATGGGAATATATATAGAAGATTTCATATTAAAAAATAATGCAGATGATTATAAGAATAATAAAGATGGATTTACTACTGTAACTTCTAGGGATGATACAGGTGGTACTACGGGGGATGTTTATAATGATGCAAGTCAAATTTCATAAAGATAAGGATGGTGAAGAATATAATTTTAGTTACATAAGTGAAAATTGTTTTTGCTGTGGTAAGGAATTAATAGATATTAATGACATTTTTGTTGATTATAATGATCATTATTTGTGTCAAAAATGTGTAGATAAGCACAATATTGATACTAAAAAGTGCAAGGAATTATCATTTTAAGGAAGGAGTAAAGTAAATTTAATGCTTAAGCCAGCTTACATATTCAAAGATAAGTTGCAGGAAATATATAATTCGGTAATTTTTAATAATAAATACAAATATTATAATAATTCTAATTATTGGAATTATGAATTGAAATTATCTAATGATTCTTGGAATAATATTGAGATGGTTAGTGTTGATAGTAAGGATAATATTTTAGGTTTCTTTCAAGCTAGTATTTCAAGAGAGTCAGATAAAATATCTTCTATAGGGATAATTAATTTTTATGATAAAAATATTGTATTTTCTAGAGACTTATACAATTTTCTTGTTGATTTGTTTGAGAAATATAATTTTAGAAAAATTGAGTGGAACGTTGTTGTGGGTAATGACGCAGAAAAATTATATGATAGAATTATTGCTAAATATGGTGGAAGGGTTGTGGGAGTTGAGGAAAAGAGTACAAAATTAATTGATGGTCTATATTACAATGTTAAGTATTACGAGATTTTTAAAGAAAATTTTGAGAGGAGTAGATTAAGATGAGAATGAGAGCTAGGAATTATTCAGTATTAAACAGATCAATTGCCAGAGGAATCACATATGCATTAAGAGATAGTAATATGAGAAAGTATAAAACAAATAGTAATATATATCCAAATATAAATAATAATACTGTAAAGATGCCACAAATAAATAGTACAGAAGGTAACGATACAGTAATAATTTGGATTATAGTAATTTCATTTATATTTTTAGGTTTGATGTGTATTTTCCCAAGGCTAATGATATTATTCTTTTTGTTGTTTGTGTTGCTTTGTTTATTTTGTTAGTTGAAGAATTAAAAATAATACTATAAATTATCAACTTATTGGATTATGGGATAAACAATAAATAATTAAGGATTGCTACCAATAGCAAGAAAGAAGGAGAAAATGAAAAAGAACAATAAAAACATGATGAATATTAAAAGACCAAGATTAACTATTAATTCAGTTAAAAATAACTATTTAGATTTAATAAAACATTTAAATGATAATGATATGTTAGCGTGTCAATTTAAAGAAGATGGAGTTATTGTTTATATTGAAAAATTGGATAATATTTTTGATTGTATAATGGTTAATCCTCATAATTATAAGATTAATGGTGTAACTGCATGGCAAATGAAAGATGATAATTTATTGAAAATGTATAATGAATTGTTTAATAGTATTGAGTATGAATTATTCGCTGTACAAAAAGGCAGTTTACTTAGAATTAGAGAAATATTTGAAGGAGTTACTGAGGCGTTGATGTGTTTGAAGACTGGTAAAAATTATGGAGATTATAGAATTAGAAAAATGGATTAGGGAGAGTTTTTATTACTCTCCTATCCCCTATTAGAATAAATGAATTGGAGGAACTATAATGCTTTTATGTTTAAGTTGCTATAATATTTATAACCAAAAAACAATTAAAAATAATATGTGTAAGGTTAAAAATTGCTATGGTGATATAGTTGAGATTGATAAATTATTTGCTCCTGCAATTGCAGAGTTAAATGGGAAAGGTTATAAAACTCAATATTGTTGTTCTGCTCATTATACTGATAATCAATCTATTGATAGTTACATATATTTTCACGATGATATAGAATTACCAAGTTTCCCTGAAGGTTTTAAATATGATCAAGACGTTTATTTAGATGTAGATTGGGATAAATAGAGTATGAGTGAAAAGAAAACTATTAGGAAAATATTTGACAAAGATAAAAGTATTAATGAATTAAGTAAAGATATATTTAGTAATGCGATTAGTGTATTGGAATGGGCAGAAGGATTAGAAGATATTAAAAATTAAATTGGAGAAATAAACATTGATTAATACAGATGTTCAATTGTTTTGGGCAAATAATGAAAATAATGAAATTGTAATCATCTATGATATGAAAGATGAAGATAGAAACAATAAATATACTTGTCCTGTTTGTGATTCAGAAGTGAAACCAGTAGCTATAGGTGGTGTGAGAAAAGATGGTAAAATAGCACAAGTGTCTTCTCATTTCTCCCATTATGATGCTAGTAAATGTAATTTTGAATCTCAAATACATTTTTGGTTTAAGAATAAGATATTAGTTAATGGTGATAGTTTTATTATAAAGACAAATGTAGATAATGAATATAAATGTAAAGAAGTTTTAATTGAACAATCATATGATACGGAATATGGGATCTACAAACCTGATTTAACTATCATAACTGAATGTGGTAAGACTATTTATTTTGAAATGAACTATACTAATAAGAAAAAAGTAGAAGATTATATAGATAAATGGTTAGAATTAGGAAGTCCAGTAGTAGAAGTTAATATTAAGATGCTCATGGATGCAAGTTTTAATAAGACTAAGTATTGGTTTAAAGCATTATTCTACGAAGGAAAGTGTTTTAATACTAAGAAAAATGATTTGTATTATGATACTATTGGAAAACACAAAGAAAATTTGTTAAGCAATGGAATAGATATTACCGTAAAGAATAAGATTGAGAAATTAAATTGGTTTTGGAGAGATATAAATCTTTATAAACAATCTAAACTTGATGATTTAGGATTAATAAGTATGTTTGATTTAATAGAAAAAGATGAAAAACAATTTATTTTTGACATAGTTAAGAGATTAAAATGTACAAAGGTTTATGAAGATTATCTAAATAAGAAAACAGAAATTTTACTTAAAACAGTAAATAAATGTTTAAAGACATATAATAATGGTGAATATGAAAATATTTATGCAATTGATATTCAAGATGTTTATAAAGGTAAATATATAATTAATAAGATATTGACTTTTAAGAATATAGAAGATATGGCATTAACAGAAATAATTCATGTAATAGATTGTGAAATAAGTGAATTCAATTCTCATATTTTAGCAAATCTAACTTATTGGAAAGACGTTAAAAGTTATTACGCTAAAGCTAATATTATTTGTAATTCAATAAATAATAAATATAGTAAATTTAATTCTGATATTATTGAAGGAAGAAATTCTGACAAATATTTGTTTAAGATTACATTTGACGAGTTTTATAAAACAAGAGATGTTTATATATTGATTAAAATAAATAGTATTGAATTTGGTAAAGAGAAAAGTTTTATATATCCAAAAGAATATGTGTATATAAATAATATTTGTGTAGATATTATGAATGATGATGAAACGATTTTTAAGTTTATACATTCAAATATGAAAAAGGAAATTAAAACATTTTTAAAGAAACAAGATAAACTACCCTTATCTAGTAAATTTAAAACCGAAGAAGTAAAAGAACAAATAGCATTAAAACGAGAAGAAAATATTTTACTTTTTAATAAGGTAGCAAACAATATTATTAATATATTTAAAGAAAATAAAGATAAAATAAAAGAATATAAATTAGATTATGATATAGATGATGATTTTAAAAATACTATATACTTTAAGGATTATAGAGATAAGGAGTTTATAATTTATGATAGTAGTAGTTATTTTCATAATGATAATTATGTAAAAGTCAACAAATATAAATATACGACAGATTTAAATTTTATTGACATAAATGCAAATGAAGATTCCGATATCATTATTGTAGAAACAGAAAATTCTTATAAAATTAGATCATATATAAATGTACCAAATTATAATTTTGATAAATATTTTAACAAGGATTGTATTAATTTAACTTTTAAAAATATCAATAAAAATTGTTTAAACCTTCCTAGATATGATTTTATAAAAGTAAAAAAGGAATTAGATAAAATACTTAAAATTGTTAAATCTTTTACAAATGATTATGTTGATAATTTCTATAAATCATACAATAAAGAAATTTATGTTGAAAGATCAATAACAAATGATGAAATTAATGAACAAATACGAAGATTACTATACCCAATGACATACATTGCTAATAAATCATTAGATAATAAATTAAATTTAATCCTTAATATTTCATTTACTAAAGAAGAAGGTAAATTAAAGCCTTGGTTAATAAAAGGATTTATAGAATCCCTTGAAAATATAGGGATAAATAATATAAATAACATCATATAGGAGGAAAATAATATTGGCAAAAAAAATAGACTTATTTTATATACTTAAACTTAACATAAGCACCATATTAGAAAACAATAGTAATATTATTACTTCCTTCGAAGATGCTAAGAAACATGGGTGGGTAGTTAGTATAGGAGACAATCAAGTTCTTAAATTTATTAGAGATATTAAATGTATTGATTTTGATAAACAACGATTAAAAATTATTGAATTATATAAAGAACGTAATATAATTAAATCAAAACCTAAATCACAAGAAAATAGTATTAAAATAAATGAATATCAAAAACAAATTGATGATATTCTCTATATTCCAGAGGTAGTATCTGTTCATGCAGATACTACTAAAAAGGAATATAATAAAATATCAAAAAATAAGTTTATTATAAATGGTATTACATATAAAAGATTATGTGCTGGAGCAGGGCAATTAAGACGTAATACTGTATTGTTTGTAATTGAAAAATTACACTCACAACTTGAAGAGATAATGTATTGTGGTTTAAATGCCAAAAGAATAGGTAAAATAAATTTAGCAAAATTTTCAGCTTATTTTAGTTTATATTCAAGTTCTACTAATTTAGTTTCTACACCTAGAGTATGCGTAGTAAAAGATTATGAATTAACATTAAAAAATCAAAGTATAGATTGGATTTATCAAAAAGATAATGGTGAAAGGGATATTAAAACAAAATCAATGGATGTTACTCAAAATGTATGGGACGGATCTGGATTAATTTCTGTAGAAATGAGTAAAAAATGGAATGAAGATTTAGGAATTACTGAATATTCACCGTCTGCATATATTGTGAGGTCTGCATGGATCAAGGGTCTTTGTATTGTCTTTGATTGGAAAAAATTTGCTAGAAATGTCGTAAAAAAAGAATTTATTACTGATGCTTGGGGTAACGTAAAACATATTGATGATATTGATGTAATATTAACCACCTCTCAGTTTAAGATGTGGAAAAAATATAGAGATTGGGAAGAATATATAGAATTTCATACAAAATATAATCATATGTGGGGATGTAGTAGAGTAAATAAAGAAAAAGACAATTATCTAACAACACTTAATTATCAATACATACAATCTAATTTTTTTACCTCAGAAAATATTAAAAAGTTAGCTGATTTTTCTATTTATTGGGTTAAAAAAATTTGTACTTATGAAAGAATTTATGTTTTATTGTATTTATTAGGATATCATGAAAGTGATAAAAAGTTAAGTAAAATTGAACAAAGCGCTAGTATGGATATAGCAAAAGCATTAATGTATAATGAAGAAATATTAAATGATACATATGTAAAAAGTAGAATATATAAGTCTATTCAAAATAAAATAAATCAAATTAAAATTGGTAAACTTATGGTAGAAGGCTCATATGAATTTGCGATGGTTGATCCTTATATGTTTTGTGAGTATGTATTTAGTTTAACTCCCAAAGGTTTATTAAAAGAGAATCAGCTATGGAATTATAGGTGGTTTACTAAGGGTTCAAAAGAAGTAGCGGTGATGAGAAGTCCTTTAGTTTCTCCTCATGAAAATCAAGTAATGCAAGTATATACCGATAAGAATTGTGAAGATTGGTATTCAACAATTAAAAGTGGAGTAATTTTAAATGCTTGGGATACTGCATTAATGAGAGCGAGTGATGCAGATTGTGATGGAGATCTATTACTAACTTCCGATAATGAATATCTTGTTGCGTCAATTGATAGAAGTTTAAATACTCTTACTTATGAAAAATCAACAGTGAAAGAACAAAATATTTCTTATGGCAATTTAGCTAAAATGGATACTAAAAGTTTTAATACTAAAATAGGATTTATAACCAATTTGGCTACATCATTTATGTGTCTAAGAGAGCAATATCCCGAAGATAGTAAAGAGTATATTGAGTTGACAAAAAGAATTGATCTTCTAAGATTTCATCAGGGTTCAGCAATTGATGCTGGTAAAGGAAATCTATATATACCTACCCCTAAATACTGGTCAAAACGAGAAAAGATTAATTATGAATTAGATTCTGAAGAAGAAAAACAAAGAAAGTATTTTAATAATAAACTTGTTGCAGACAGAAAAGGATATTTTATGGTTTATATCTATCCTGCACTTATGAAAGCATATAAACAGCATATAGCAAGTTCTAAAAGGGTATGCAGAGCAATGTTTGGTTGTAGACTAGATGTTTTACTTAATAGTAGAAATAAAACAGATAGAGGGAAAAAATTTGTAAAAAACTATTATAGATATCTGCCAGTATTTACTAATAAGTCAATAACCAATGAATTATGTCGGCATGTAGAAGATGTTGATTTTGATATTAAATATATTAAGGATGAAAAAGTATTTGACTATACAGTTTTAATGGATAAAGGTATTCAAATAAATAAACAAAGTTTAGTTTACCAAAAGGTATTTAAGATATTGAAAAAGTATCATAGTATTTATGAATTGAATACTCATGAGAGAAAATATATTGAAGAAGATTATGAAAATGAATCTGATAATGAAAAAGAAGAAAATGATGAATTTAGTATATTATTTGGGGAGATAGAAAAAGAATTATTTAGTGTTTGCTCTAATAAATATGAATTATGTAATAATATTGTTTATATAATGTATAATGAATTTAAAAATAAATCGAAGGCTATTTTATGGAATATTTGTAGTAATGAGATTATAAATAATCTTAAAAAACAAAGCAATAAGGCTTATTTTCCAATTGAAACAAATAAAGAAGATACTGATAGTGTGGAATATCTTGGTAAATATTTTAAATTACAGGAGGTAGAAATTATTGATAATATTTGATGAAAAGAAATATGCTGAGAATTTAATAAAAAATGGGTATAAAAATATTAAATATATTGCAATGGATAATATAATTTTAGTAAAATATTGGAAAAGTCTTAGTAATACTGAAGAAGAAATTAAAAAGAAACTAAGATTATTCATGGTAAAGTTTCAAGAGTTATTTAATGATAATATTATTAAGTATAAATTAGAATCAGCTATGAAAGTTGGTATGAAATATGATTTATTGACTAATATAGAAGTTAATATTACTCAAAATGAAATTGAACAAATACAAATATTAGATACAATAGAATTACAAAAGATAATGTTTATATTGATTATTGTATGTAAGTTTAAAGGAAGTCCAAAAAGATTTAGAATTAGTAATACAGATTTAATGAGTTTATCAGGTGTAAAAGTTAATGGAAATACATTTTGGGATAATATATATAAGATAACCAAAACAAAAATGTTAGTTATGGCTGAGTATAAAAATAAATCATATTATCAAATTAATTTAAGTGAAGATGGAGAATCAATTATACATATAGATAAGTTTGATAACATAATTGACTATTATATGAGTATTGTAGAACCTGATAAATATATCGACTGTGAATGCGGAATGCCATTCTGCCCTACCAACAATCGTCAAAAGTATTGTAAAAGTTGTTGGAAAGAAAAACAATTAGAATGGCAGAGAGATAGTATGAAAAAATTAAGAAATAGTGATAAATGTGAAGTTTTAGAAAGTGTCTAAAATTAGCTTAGAATAAGAGTTTTATGATGTATTAGTAATTTTGTATTAATAATGATAAAGAAATAACATTTAATTTCTAAAATCTTTATTATATAGGCGTTTGGTCGATACGTTTATGTAAAATTATATCATTTAAAAATAATAAGAATTAAAATAACTCCAAAGGAGCATTAATAAAAATAAATTTGGAAAAAATCAGTAAACAAGAAATGTCATATCTCATACAAAAGAAAATATTAATTCAAAAAAGGGGAACCTATGGGGATAATCTTATAGTCACGGGAAAATTCGGTTCAGGTAGAAATAAGCAAAGGTATCTTACTACACCATTATATAATTATTTATTGAGATTAAAAGAAAAAGATAAATTAGAATTAGTCAGTTTAGGGTTAGATAATGTAAAAGATAATCAGAAATATTTAGTTAGTAGTAATGATTCATGATAAATAGTAATAGTAGTAAAAATATAAATGACAGGTGGTATCAAAAATATTGCTGAAGTGTTCTGTGGACACCAATTGTCTGATGCAATATTCTAAAGAAATCTTTGAACAATATGATAAAGTATACATATGTGGGTGGGTACTTCGGGAATTAGAAAAACAGAAACATAGTCAAAACGAAGAAAAAAAGTATTTATCTAGACAAGCATGTAGAGATATTGAAGTTAATAAAGATAAGGTTTTCTATTTTATTAGTGAAAATAATTATTATTTACCTGATTGTTTTGATAAAGATATTCTAGATAATAAGATAATCTCTAATTTTAAGGAATTACATAATAAAGATAGTTCAATAATTGCATTGAGTAATGATATATTATTTGGGTTTACTTGTGGATTTATTAATATTCCTTGTGAAAAGTTTGGAAATCAAGATGAAAATGATAATTCTTATTTAGGTTATAAAGAAATTACATTAACAGAATATGAACTAGCAACATTTTATGAATGTAAAATAAACAAATGGGATCTATTATTGAACGAATATCTTCTTTTAAAAGATGGAAATGGAGATATTGTTGATAAATATCGTTGGACAATAAATGGATTTGTTCCTATTATTGCAAAACCATTAAAATCTTTATATCTTGGAGATATTAAAGCACGTGATCCATATCAAATGTTAGCAATTGATTCATTAAATAATATGGATTTTACTTTGTTCTATGGAGTTGCAGGTTCAGCTAAAACTCTTCTTTCTTTAGGGTGGATAATGCAGAGTATTCAAACTCAAAAAATAAATAAATGTGTAATAGTTTTTAATAGTGTTCCTTTAAAGAATTCACAATCACAAGGATTTTATCCTGGGGATCGTAATCAAAAACTTTTACAAAGTAGTTTGGGTGGAATTCTTTCTAGTAAATTAGGGGATATGACAATGGTTGAAACATTGATTACACAAGGTAAATTAATGTTAGTTCCAACTTGTGATATAAGGGGTATTGAGATTTCTGAAAATGATTGTCTTTATGTTTCTGAGTCTCAAAATATTGATGCATATACAATGAGAACTATTTTACAACGTGCAAAAGGTAAAATTATTATTGAAGGTGATATGTTAGAACAAAGAGACTTAAGAGGTTCCAATTCGCAAGATAATGGTATGTTACGAGCAATAGAAATTTTTAAAGGAACTAAATATTTCTCGTGTGTAAAACTTAAGAATACATATCGTAGTCCTATTGCTGAAATTGCACAACAAATTTAATAAAGTAATAAATAAAGGGGATTAGAATAAATTTATGAATAAACAAGATATTATTACAAAGATGGCTGAATTGGTAGTAGACGGAACAGGGACAAAAGTTCAAGCAGAAAAATATTTAACAGCATTTTTAGACACACTAGAGTATGCAGTTAAGAATAAAAATAATTTTAAATTAGTGGGGTATTTTGGAATGGAAATTGTAGAACGTGCAGGAAAGACGGGACGTAATCCTCAAACGGGAGAAGTAATTCAAATTCTAAAAAAGAATGTGATTAAGACTACTATTGGGAAAAATCTTAAACAATTAGCTTTATAAGGTGATAAGTTTTGCCACTGTAACTCAATTGGTAGAGTAGCTGATTTGTAATCAGCAGGTTGTGGATTCGAGTTCTACCAGTGGCTCCATATAATGCAGGGATGACGAGCGGTTAAGTCACCGTCCTCATAAGTCGGTTTATGCAAGTTCGACTCTTGCCCCTTGCAACCAAACGAGTTGTTAGTTTAACGGGAAAATAACAGTCTCCAAAACTGTAGTTTAGGGTTCGAGTCCTACTACTTCTGCCAAACGGTCTATTAGTATATCGGTTATTATCCGTGATTGTCAATCATGAGAGATCGGTTCAACTCCGATATAGACCGCCAAATAATATTAATTAATAAAGGTGGAATTAAATAATATATGGCACAAATTTTAAATGAGTATTGTGAATCTTGTGTAAAGGCTAGTGTTTGTGAATGGTCTACAAAATTGTATAAACTTGAAGGAACAGAGAAAAAATTAGGTGTTTTAAATATTACAGTTAATGGTTGTGATCAGTATTTGTCTTTTAACAATGATGAATTTGAAGAAAATCCTAAAGAAGACGAATAATCCAACCAAATAAAGGCTTTATGCTAATAGACTGTTAGAAGTCATGTTGTTAATAACAATGCTCTTAAATGAGTCAGTATTTCAATAATACTAAATTATCCTTAATCAACAATAAGGTTTGGAACGGGCATCCAACGCTCCATCATATGTTTTATATGAAGGATTAGAGATGTAGGAACTATATCAACAAGGATATAGAGTTTAGAAATAAACTAATCGTCGCCCTACTATTGTTGATTGGTTTATATCTACTTTCTTCCCTTTCACCTAAAAGTTGTTGTGGTGTCTTTTAAAAATTGCATAACCAAAACAACAACAATAAAAAACTTATTTTAGGGTTTTTGAAAATTGAGTCAACGTTTATGTAATTACGAACTCTCCCTAAAATCATGTACGTAAGTTAATAAGACCTTGAAAGATAGGCAATCTCGAAAGAGTATGGTGTTTTTAGACGTACTTCTGATATGGGAGAGTTGAGATAAATCTATTATAATTAATTATTCTCCCTTCTTCTCCCTTATCAATAAGTTGGCAGTTTCAACTTTTTCTATAATTGGAATTGTTGTAAAGTGTAAGTCCAACAAAGGCTTTACGCCAGTGATTTTTACCCCTCGCTACTCATTGGACAAAGACACACCACGATGAGATAGTGCTTTTGGAGTGTGTCGAACAAAAAATAAGGGAATTGATGTAGGGGCATTGATTCCCTTCATATTTAAAAGCTTTACGCTGACTGAATTGATTAGGGAGTGTTAGTGGGAGAGTTTTAGATTATTTTAATTTAACTACCTCTCCCCTGCCTTATCAACAAAAAGTGGGAAGTACGAGTGACTTCCCCATTATATATTTCATAATTTCAAATATGGGGAATCTGTTGACTCCTTAGTACTTTTGTACGTTGGTTTTACCGTATATCCAATTGAAATAAAAAACGGTATTTAAAAAAGTTGGAAAGAGTTTCATAAAATGCTTTCAAATGATAGACCATGTATTCCAATTTGGGATAGGTATGGTCGCCTGAATATTCCCAGATGGGATAATAGAGTGTGGAGTATAAAGAAATTGTGTGGCACAGTCCCCTTTATGTTCTGTACTCTATTAATAAATTATACTTCTCTCCTACTCTTTAGTATATGGAGGATTTTTATATGGAAAAATTAAATATTGTTTGTTGTCCAATTTGTGATTCAACACAGTATTATTATAAATTTGTGAATGATAAAGAAATATTATTATGTAATTTGTGTGGACATTGGGAAGATTATGATAATTGTAATTCTGAGGTCGATCAGAATTAATGAGATTGAAAATAAATTGTAATCGAGGTATTAATGGATAGTAAATTAATAGAAATCTGTTACAAAAAATATAATAAAGAAATAAATATTAGTTGGAATTCATTGGCTGAAACTTGGGGTTACATATCAGGTGAGGCACTTAGAAGTAAGTTTAAGAAGTATAGAAAAGTAAATGGTGATATTGATAAGAATATTATTACTGAAGAAATTGAAAATATTCCAAACTATAAATCGTCCACTGAATTAAAAAATGATGGATCACAAGTTTCTGATAAACTTATTTCAATGAGCGAGAATGAATCTAAAGATCCTGAATTTATCTTAAAGTCACATGGTTATAACCCTAAATTATTCAGTTTAATAAGTGCAAAAAATAGTATTTGGAATGTAAATACTAAAGAAGATGGTGTAAAGACATTATACTCATCAAAAATAAGTGTTAGACAAAAAATAGAAACTTTTGATGTCAATTGGATTAAATCTGCATTAAAAAATTTAGACTTAGATAGTCCATTTATTGAACATAAATCTTATAAGATTAAAGGGAAAACTTTAGAAATAAATTTAGCAGATGTTCATATTGATAGACTTTGTTGTATTGATGAAACTAGAAATGAATATTCTACTGAAATTGGAATACAAAGATTATGGGAAGTTATTAATGATATTATTAATAAAGTTAAATTTTATAAAATTAAAAAAATAATATTGCCTTTTGGTCAAGATTTTGCGAACATAGATAATATTTTTAATACTACAACTAAAGGAACGCCTCAAGATATTGATGTAAAATATGATGTATTATATAAATTATTACTTAGAAACACAATACAAATTGTTTATAAATTGTTTAAAATTGCACCAGTAAAAATAATATATGTTGGTGGAAATCACGATAAAATTACTTCATTTACTATGACAGAAGCAATGTATTGGCATTTTTTAAATAATGACAATGTTGAAGTTGATTCAGTTTTTAATAATCGCAAATACATAATGATTGGTAAAAATCTTTTGGGGTTTGCTCACGGATCAGATGAACGAAAAAATATAGTTTATTGTATGCAAAATGATGTTCCTGAATTATGGGGAAAAGCAAAATATAGAGAATTTCATTTATCTCATTTCCACAAAGAAAAAATAACAGATGAACAAAATGGTATTATCTTTAGATGGATAAGTGCTATTTGTGGTAATGATGCTTGGACTTATAATAGTGGATATGTTGGAAGTCAAAAGAAAGCTCAATCTTTTGTTTGGGATGATGAACATGGACTAGAAGCAATTATTAATAGTTATGTTTGATACAATCTGATCGCACACTCTCGATTTTAATCGTGAGTTAGGTCAGATACGTATTACATATGTCAAACTAATTATATCAATAATCATTATAAATACTTGCTTTTTCAAAATAGATTAATACCGTAGGGACTACGGAATTTTAAGCCTGTGGAGATAGAGGTTGCAAAGTCAATGAAACAGGAAACTCTAATCGTGAGGTTAGAATCACGCGAATTTATTCGTGTGAGGTTCAAAAATAATAATACTCTTTCAGACTGTTTTTCTGTGTAGAGTTCAGAAAACTAAATATATTAAAATGAAAGGTCAAATGGTAATATATAATGGCTTTTTTCGAGAAAATGAAGTTTGAAAAAATTATCAATGGTGATGATATTCAATATTTTATAAATCATAAACCAGTTGAACAAGAAGTTTATGATACTATACTTTTGGATGATTCATTATATCAACTACCTCCTCTCCCTAAAGTAAATAATATTCCTGAAAATAATTCTAGTAGTTCTAATAAAGTTGTTAGTATAAATAAATATAGCGAAAAAGAAAATGAAGAAGAATGTCATTGTGAAAACTGTCAAGAATTATTAATAATGATTAATAATATTCGTGAGATGAGTGATTATGATGCGAAAAATGTTTTGAGCAATTATATAGAAGTTATCAAAACACATGTACATATGGAAACATTGGTTGATGTGTATGGCGAGATCGGTAGTAGTTTAGTTAAACATTCTGGTAAATTAGAAAATCAATTAGAAGAGTTTTTAGAACAATTTAATTGTGAAGATGAATGAAAAATTGATTGGAGATATAGTATTGAATAAAAATAAATATACACTCTCTCAAGTAGAAGAAATTATTGATTCTCATATTCAAAATGACACTAATTTTCTATTTGTCTGTGATTTTGCGTTGGCTCATTATATCTATGATTATTTAGATGACTCTTATGGTATAAAACCAGAATCATTAGAATTGTCTAAAGAAGTGGATGAATATTATGTGTCTTTACAATTTTATAATGATAATAAATTTACTTTAGTTTGTGAATATGCTAGTTGGAATCAAGGCAAATATAAATATGATGATGTAGATAAAAATAATTATTATGTATTTACAGATATGTCTTTTGGAGATGCAAGATATTTTTT
>Ga0172381_10001085_pt1 | contig 33256 bp, 34 predicted proteins | sample Leawel6488metaG_FD_119754 | JGI IMG/M metagenome (GOLD analysis project Ga0172381, IMG submission 119754) | Leachate microbial communities from a municipal landfill in Southern Ontario, Canada - Leachate well 64-88 metaG | ecosystem: Engineered > Solid waste > Landfill > Unclassified | place... | reverse complement strand
TGGTTCATATTTCTAACCTTGCCAGGTTGGTTAATTTGTTGTTTAAATTAACACAATCTCGGTTAGATTTTATATGTCCCAACGATGGGGGCGATGGTTAGATTTTAGATGTCCAAATGCGTATGTGTTGAAAAAAATGGGGAAATGGGGTAAGATTTTTAATTATGGTCTTATATTTTGTCTTATAGTTAGAAATTATGGAAAATATACAACAATTGAAGCGGACGATGGTGGGGGAATTGCCGGGATTGATCGGGCGGACGGTGCGGGTTTGCGGGTGGGTGCAGACGGTGCGCGCGCATGGGAAGGTGATTTTTTTTGATTTGCGCGACCGGAGCGGGGTTGTCCAGACGGTTTTTATTCCCAAAAACAAGGATTTTGAGACCGCAAAAGCCGTGCGTTCGGAATGGGTGGTGGAAATTACCGGAACCGTGAACGAGCGTCCGGCCGCCATGGCCAACGATCAGATTGCCACCGGCAAGATTGAGATTTTTGCCGAGGGGCTGCGGGTTATGGCCAAAGCCGAAACGCTGCCAATCACGATTGATACCGACGGATATGATATTTCCGAAGACAAACGGTTGAAATACCGCTATTTGGATTTGCGCCGCGAACGATTGCACCGCAATTTGATCGTGCGTCACAAGGTGATAAATTTTATGCGGCAGTTTTTGACCGGCAATGGATTTGTGGAAGTGGAAACGCCGGTATTGACCAAATCCACGCCCGAGGGCGCGCGCGATTTTTTGGTGCCGGCGCGTTTGCAGCCGGGCAATTTTTACGCGTTGCCGCAGAGTCCGCAGCAATACAAACAGCTTTTGATGGTGGCCGGATTGGAGCGTTATTTTCAGGTGGCGCGCTGTTTGCGCGATGAAGACCCGCGCGCGGATCGGCAAGCGGAACATACTCAGTTGGACGTGGAGATGTCGTTCTTGAGCCAGGATGAAATTTTGGATTTTGCCGAAACTATGTTTATTGAGTTGGTCAAGGAGTTGTTTCCGGAAAAGAAAATCACTCAAATTCCGTTTCCGCGGCTGACATGGAAAGAGTCAATGGAAAAATACGGCAACGACAAACCGGACATGCGCCGAGATAAAAATGATCCCAACGAATTGGCGTTTTGTTTTATCACCGATTTTCCCATGTTTGAGTGGCTGGCCGGCGAAAAAAAATGGAACGCGATGCACCATCCGTTTGCCACTCCGCAATGCGAGGATCCGGCCGAGATCAAAGGCAATCCGGAAAAGATTTTGGCCTATCAGTATGATATGGCATTGAATGGTTTTGAAATTTTTTCCGGCAGTTTGAGGAATACCAATTTGGAAACTTTTACGGCGGTTTTTGAAGTGGTTGGCCATTCGCCCGAAGAGACCAAGAAACAATTTCCGCATTATTATGAAGCGTTTTCCTATGGCGTGCCGCCGCACGGCGGAATGGCGCCGGGCATTGACCGTTTTTTGGCGGTGTTGCTCAACGAACCGAATATCCGCGAAGTGATGGCGTTTCCCAAGACGGGCGACAATCGCGATTTAATGCTGGATTCGCCATCGGCGGTTTCGGAGGCGCAGTTAAAAGAGCTGGGCATTTCGGTTAATAAAAAAGGATCAGATAAGTAATCCGCCGCGGTAAAATGATTAAAACTTTGCCAGTTCCGCTTCCGAGTGAAAAAATTTCAAACAAAAAAAATGGCGCGCGCCTTGCTGCCGATGCGGCAAAAAGATTGTCCATTTTTGTTTTTGCGGCCGCAATGAGCGGGCTGTTGTGTTTTGCGATCAATGACGGACAATTTCGTTTTGAAAATTTTTTATACGCGCAAGTATCGGAACCGATAAATGAAATTGTCTATGCCACTCCGAAAAAAACGCCCAAAATCAATTTGGAACTGAACGCCAAAGCGGGATTGTCGTTAAGCATTGCGCCTTCCGGGAAGGAGCGGATAATTTTTCAAAAAAACATTGATGATGTTTTGCCGATTGCGTCGCTGACAAAATTGATGGCCGCCACTGTGATTTTTGAGAATGGCGAAATCTATGATCGTGAAAAACAAATTACGGTCAGCGAATTTGCCGCCGGCCAGGTTGATGTGCCGGTGGCCGGAAATTTATTTCCGGGACAAATATACAGCATGCGCCAGTTGCTTGATTTGATGCTTTTTTATTCAAGTAATGACGCGGCGTTTTCTTTGGCCGAGGTTATGGGTGCCGATCAATTTACGGCGGCGATGAATCAAAAAGCCCGGGATATCGGGCTTATGAATACCGCATTTTTCAATCCGACCGGGCTGGATATTGATGGCGGGCAAAATAATTATTCAAATGTCAGCGATTTGCTGGTTTTGACGAAATATATTCTTGCGAATCACCCGGAGATATTTTCAATCACGATCCAGCCCGGCAATTATCCCACCGAAAACGGAATTTTCAGTTTTAATCTCTGGGACGGGCAAAAACTTATCGGCGGCAAGACCGGATATACCGAGAAAGCGGGCGGATGTATGATCGCGATTTTCGAAAATCAAACCGGCCGGCGATTTATTAATATTTTGTTGGGATCGTTGTCGCCGGAGAGCCGGGTGGCGGAAATGCAAAAAATGATCAATTGCGACAGCAATTCGGAGAAATAATTATTCAAGACAATGACGCTTTTCACTTTCAATATTATCAGAATGCTTGCTTTTACGGCGTTGACATCGGTGATCGCTTTTTTGGCGGCGCCTTATCTGATTAATTTTTTGAATCGCGCCAAATTTTGGAAAAAAAACGCGCGCCACAAAACAATCACCGGCGAAGAGGCCTCGGTTTTTTATTCGTTGCACAAAGACAGGGAAACGACGGTGCCGCGCGGCGGCGGATTATTGATTTGGATTTCGGTTTTGGCGGTGGCATTGTCGGTTTGGGGGATTGTGAATATTCCCGGGCAAATATGGGATAATTTGGGCATAAACCATCCGTGGTGGTTTGCCCTTTTGGATTTTTTTACGCGGCGGGAGGTTTGGCTGCCGCTTTTCACTTTGGTCGCCGGATCGCTGGTGGGATTGTTTGATGATATTCTCACGGTGTACGGCGGCGGCAAGTATATTGGCGGCGGAATAAGCTTTAAGCGCCGCTTGGCAATCGTTTCCTTGATCGGCTTGGCGGGCGGGCTTTGGTTTTATTATAAATTGGGATATACCACGATGCATATTCCGCTGTTGTTTAATTTTCCCGCCGGCATTGATGTTCCAATCGGCATATTTTATATTCCGTTGTTTATTATTGTGATGCTGGCATCGTGGGCGGGCGGGGTCATTGACGGTTTGGACGGTTTGGCCGGCGGCGCTTTCGTGTCAATTTTCGGCGCGTTCGCGTTGATTGCGTTTTCTCAAGGTATGGCGGATTTGGCGACTTTCTGCGCGATTATCTGCGGGGGGTTGTTTAGTTTCTTGTGGTTTAATATTCCGCCGGCGAAATTCTATATGGGCGAAACCGGCGTTTTGGGCCTCACTTGCGCGATGACCGTGGTGGCATTTTTGACGGATTCGGTGGTGGTTCTGCCGGTCATTGCCGGGTTGCTGGTGATGGAGGCCGGGTCGGTGATTGTTCAATTGTTTTCAAAAAAAATATTCAAAAAAAAGCTTTGGCGTTCAACGCCGATCCATCATCATTTTGAAGCGATCGGCTGGCCGGCGCACAGCGTAACGATGCGTTTTTGGATTCTGGGTATAATCTTTGCCGCAATCGGTGTGGCCATCCGCTTGGTGGGATAATTTAATATCTTTTGAATTACGAAACTGTTCTCCGTTAACTTTTATTGCGCCACCGCAAATTTTATTGCTATAAAATTTTCTATAAATTCGCGCCGCCGCGCTCATAATTGTCGCAAAAAAGATTAACTGCGCCCAGTTTCGTAATTCAAAAGATAATATGGAATTAAAAGAGTTGCAAAAAAAATATCCGGAGTTTATTTATGAAGGTTATGATTGGAAAATTGAGGACGGCGATTTGGTTGCCGATTTTTATTTTGCGATGGGCGAGATTAAATTCAATCCGAGCATTATTATCCATGGGATAAATTTGGCGCAAATTGAGAAACTCGGATCGGCCGCAATCTCAAATTTGATTTTTAATATGGGGCTGGCCGAGATTACGAGTTATTGGAAGGCGGCTTGCTGTCCGGCGATAATTATCAAGGCCGGTTATTTGGATAAAAAACAAATCGTTTTTTGGCAGGATTTGATTTTCAATATGGGGCAGTTTTTTTACGAAAACCGATTGCCGTTCATTAAACCGAAATTCAAAATTGTCGCGGCCAAGCCAAAAAAGATGGCGGTGGCAAAAAATAAATTTTCCAATCGTTATTTGGCGCCGCAGGGCGGCGGCAAGGATTCGCTGGTAACATTGGAAACGTTGCGCGCGGCCGCCAAGGAAATTGCGACATTTACTTTAAATGCTCACAATTCGCTGGTTAAGGTTGCGGCGGTCGCCGGAGCCAATAATATTTTTGTTGAGCGCAAGATTGACGGCCGACTGCTTGAGTTGAACCGTCTGGGATATTTCAACGGCCATACGCCGTTTTCTTCAATCTTGGCGGCGCTGGGCGTGAGTTTGGCGGCATTGTTTGATTTTAAATATGTCGCCATTTCGCAAGAACGCAGTTCCGACGAGGGCAATGCGAGATACCGCGGCCGGACGATCAATCACCAATATTCAAAATCGTATGAATTTGAAAATAAATTCCGTGATTATTCCAAAAAATATCTGGCGAAAAATATTGTTTATTTCAGTTTTTTGCGGCCGCTGTACGAAATCCAAATATCAAAAATATTCGCTCGCAACCAAAAATATTTCGGTTCTTTTTTGAGTTGCAACAAGCCGTTCACGATCGCGTTCCGCGACAGCGGCGCCAAGGCCGGGTGGTGCGGCGAGTGTGCCAAATGTTTGTCGGTGTTCGCGATGCTTTATCCGTTTGCGGGAGAAATTGAGACCGTGAAAATTTTCGGCAAAAATTTATTTGAAGACGAGTCATTGATTCCTTTAATGCGCGAACTTTGCGGCCAGACCGCATGCAAACCGTTTGAATGCGTGGGGACAACGCGGGAAATGGCGGCGGCATTTTATCTGTCTTTGAAAAATACCGCCAAACCCAAACCGATCCTGCTGGATTATTTTCAAAAAAATATCCTGCCAAAATACAAAAACATTGAAACCGATTCAAAAAAAATAATGGCGTCATGGAACGGCAAAAACAACCTGCCCAAGGATTTGGCCGCAATATTGAAAAAATTAATTACTTTGAATTACGAAACTGTTCTCCGTTAACTTTTATTGCGCCACCGCAAATTTTATTGCTATAAAATTTGCTTTAAATTCGCGCCGTCGCGCTCACAAATGGCGCAAAAAAAGATTAACTGCGCCCAGTTTCGTAATTCAAAGTAATTAGTTCGTCCGATTAATGACGTTTTATTCCATCTGTCGGCGGTTGTGGATAACTTGATTTGACAGGGATTGCGGGCGGGGTAAAATATAGGTGTAGCGGTTGGTAGCGGACTGAGAGTTCTTTTATAATTTGCGGTTTTAAAATTCAATTTTGAAAGTTTGATTTAAAAGATAATTAAGTTTTGATTGAAGAAGGGGATGACTAAATTGATTTTTGAAACTTATCTCATCAGGCAAGGGTGCAAAAACACCCAAGCATATCAAGGAGAGCTCCGGGGAACGCTTTCGCTGATTGTTCTGAAAAGTTTGTTCAGGGCAATCAAGGGAAGCGGGCCGCGTCTCTCCTCTTTTAGTTTTGCCGGTATTGCAAGTTTTCGGATTCGTTTTTTTGTGTTAAAATATACCTGTTTGTAATCTATTTCGTATATGGATTTTACTGCCTATAAAGACAAAAAAATATTGATTTTGGGGTTGGGGAGAGAGGGAATTGACAGTTTGCGGTTTTTTTTAAAAAATTGCCCTGAAAACGAAATTGCGGCCGCGGATAAATCCAAAATTGAGCGGCTGGATCCGGCCGGCAAAGAAATTTTGGCAAAAAATCCCCAAATCAAATTAATTTTGGGCGATAATTATCTGTCGTCGCTGGTTGACTATGACATTATCGTAAAATCTCCTGGTATTCCAATTCATTTGTTGGAAATAGAACAAGCGAATAAGCAAAGGAAAATTACTTCGCAAACGGAAATTTTTTTTCGTCAATGCCCGGGGATGATTATTGGAATTACCGGAACTAAGGGAAAAAGCACCACTTCTTCAATAATTCACGGAATAATTGAGAAGGCGGGGAGACAAGTTTTTTTATTGGGGAATATCGGTGTTCCGATGCTTTCTTATCTTGCGGCGGCAAATAAAAAGACCATATTTGTTTGCGAGTTATCCGCTCATCAACTTTATGATTTAAATGTAAGTCCGCACATTTCGGTGCTACTAAATATCTATCCGGAGCATTTGGATTACTACAAAAACTATCAAGAATATATTCGGTCAAAATCAAATATAGCTATTCATCAGTCAGCCGATGATTATTTGATTTACAATTCGGATAATTCGGAAGTTAATCAAATCGCGCAAGAATCCGACGCGCAAAAAATTGCGTTTAATAAATATGAGTGGGATTATTCAGGGAAAATGAATTTGGTGGGCGCGTTTAATTTGGAAAATGCCAAAATCGGCGCGATTGTCGGCCGTTTGCTCGAAATTGGCGACGAAATTATCAATGCCGCCATTGCCGAATTCAAGCCATTGGACAATAGGTTGGAGTTTGCGGGTAATTTTGCCGGAATTGATTGCTATAACGATTCGTTGTCAACCATCCAGGAGAGCGCGGTGGCGGCGATCAATGGCTTGGGTGACAAGGTTTTCACTCTTATTGCCGGGGGATTTGATCGCGGCCAGCCGTTTGAAAAACTCGCCGAAGCGATTCTGGACAGCAATATCAAAACGCTCATTCTTTTTCCAACTACCGGTTTAAAAATTTGGAACGAGGTGGAAATAAAGGCAAAAGCCGCAAATAAAATTACTCGTCTGACCGAATTACAACATTATTTTGTTGATCGCATGGATATGGCGGCTGATTTGGCGTTTTCAAAAACCGAAAAAGGCGGAATTTGCCTGCTTTCCGCGGCATCGGCAAGTTTTAACGGTTTTCGTGATTATAGAGACCGGGGCGACCAATTCAAAATGTGTTTGGCGGTTGCCGCGGCCAAAAGAAATGAATAGCGAGCAATTAAAAAATCCGGATTTTATTCTGCTTGCCGCTGTCGCCGCAGCGGTGGTTTTGGGGGTTTTAATCCTTTCAAGCGCTTCGGCGCAATTATCGCAATTGAAGTACGACGATAGTTATTATCTGATCGCACACCAATTGATTGCGGGAATCCTGCCTGGATTGATTGCGGGAATTATTGCCTACAAAATGCCGATCGGTTTTTTTCGCAAGTTTGCGCCGTTTTTACTTTTGGCGACAATTATTTTGATGGTGTTGATTTTTGTTCCGGGGATTGGTTTTTCCGCCGGCGGTGCGCAAAGATGGGTGCATCTCGGTTTTGCCACGGTTCAACCGTCGGAGATTTTAAAATTTGTTTTTATATTATATCTTGCCAGTTGGCTTTCGTCGCGAACCGTGAGTGGCGGCCGCCGCAAAGCCGCCGGAAAGGAATTTGGCAATACTTTGGCGGTTTTTTTGTCCGTGGTGGGTTTTGTGGGAGTCCTTTTGCTTAAACAGCCGGATTTAAGCACTTTTGGCATTGTGGCGTTGGCGGCGTTTGCAATGTATTTTTTGGCGGGAACTCCGCTGAAACATACTTTTTTAATGCTTTTGGCCGGAGCGGCGGTATTGGCGGCGCTTGTTTATTATGAGCCCTATCGTTTTGAAAGATTTTCTTCGTGGTTGGCGCCGGAATCGGATCCATTGGGAAAAAGTTTCCAATCAAGCCAGGCGTTGATGATTGTGGGGTCGGGGGGATTTTTTGGCCAGGGATTTGGTTCGTCAACCTCAAAATACGCGTTGCTGCCCGAGCTTATCGGCGATTCGGTTTTTGCGCCTTTTGCTCATGAATTGGGATTCGCCGGCGGTTTGATGCTGGTGGTGATTTTTGCGGTTATTGCTTGGCGCGGATTTTTAATTGCACGCGCCAGCCGCCAAAAGTTTGAGTTTTTAACCGCGTTTGGAATAACTTTTTGGATCGTTTTGCAAGCAATGATAAACATTTCGTCCACCATCGGATTGATTCCGTTGAGCGGCATTCCTTTGCCCTTCGTCAGTTATGGAGGAACGGCGATTGCGATGGAGTTGACCGCGGTGGGGGTTTTGCTGAATATTTCCCGCCAGCCGCGCGCGCAGGTTTCCAGTTTTTAAAATGATAGAAAATGTTGTACAATGTGAGAATATAGCAGTTGAATTATTTCAAAGAAATGAAAATACTTTTTACCGGCGGCGGCACCGGCGGACATATTTATCCGATCGCGGCGATTGTGCGCGAATTGCGCAAAAAATATGGCGCCACCATCCATCTTTCCTATTTGGGACCGAAGGATAATTTTTGCAATGTTGTTCTGGCCAAGGAGCGTGTGAAGGTGAACAATATCGTTGCCGGGAAATTGAGGCGCCAGGCGGATCCGCTTTCTTTGTTGCAGAATTTAATTGATGCGATTATTAAAATTCCCCTTGGGGTTTTACAGTCGTTTTTTTGGCTTTTTTTTACCAATCCCGACTTGGTTTTTTCAAAAGGCGGCTATGGTTCTTATCCGGTGGTGGTTTCGGCCCGGATTTTGGGAATACCGGTATTTTTGCAGGAATCCGATATGGTTGCGGGAATGGCCAGCCGCAAAACCGCCAAATATGCGGCGGGAATATTTGTTTCTTTTCCAAATACCGAAGGTTTTTCGGCGCGGAAAATGATTTTAACCGGCAATCCGATCCGTTTGGAATTGGCGGCCGGGTCAAAAGAGGAAGCGGTGCGGGCTTTGGGTTTGAAAGGCGGCCGGCCGGTGATTTTGGTGATTGGCGGTTCGCAAGGCGCCCAGCGCATCAATGATAAAATACTGGATGCGTTGCCGGAATTATTGAAGACCTATGAAATTATTCATATTGTCGGGCCGAGAAACGCGGATCAGGTGGTCAAGGAATCAAAAATAGCCGCCCGACCCGAATTATTGGAATATTATCATTCTCTCGGTTATGCCGATGAGCGCACCTTGGCCGATATTTATGCCGCGGCGGATCTCATTATCAGCCGCGCCGGTTCCGGAGGAATTTTTGAAATCGCCGCGGCCAAAAAACCGAGCATTTTGATTCCTTTGCCGGAATCGGCGCAAAATCATCAGGTGAAAAACGCCTACGCTTACGCGCAAACCGGCGCCGCGCTGGTGATAGAGGAGGGCAATTTCACGAATCATTTATTTTTGGAAAGAATTCATGATTTGATCAGCGTGCCTCAAACTTTGGCGGCGATGGCAGAGGCCGCGGCGCAATTCGCGCGTCCGAATGCCGGCCAAATTATTGCCGACTATATTGTCAAATACGCCCGCAAGTGATAGTTTGGTGAATAATGTGAAAATATGGATAACGAAATTAAAAAAATCAAAGTGCGTTTTCCGCCGTCGCCGACCGGCTATATGCATGTTGCCACGGCGCGGATGGCGCTTTTCAATTATTTGTTCGCAAAGCAACGCGAGGGTGCAATCGTGATGCGGATGGAAGATACCGATAAAGATCGGTCAAAAAAGGAATTTGCCGATGATATTATTGATGGATTGAAATGGCTTGGCTTTGAGTGGGACGAGGGGCCGATTTACCAAACGCAAAGAGGGGGCATTTATAAACGCTATTTGCAAAAACTTATTGATGAAGATAAGGCGTATTGCTGTTTTTGTTCCCAAGACGATTTGGAGGCGCAAAAACAATATCAGATGTCGCGCGGGGAGGCGCCGGTTTATTCCGGCAAGTGTCGCCATCTTGCGAAAGATGAAATTGCCGAAATGATGGCCGCCGGAAAAAAATATGTCATCCGGTTCCGAACCGAAAACAAAAAAGTCAAATTCAGTGACTTGGTGCGCGGCGAGATAGAATTTGATACCGCGTTGACCGGCGATTTTGTGATTGCCAAAGATATGGATGGCGCGCTTTATAACTTCACGGTGGTGGTGGATGATTTTGACATGGGCATCACTCATGTTATCCGCGGCGAGGATCATATTTCCAACACGCCGCGGCAAATTTTGGTGCAGGAGGCATTGGGATTTCCTCGTCCGATTTACGCTCATTTACCGATAATTATGGGCACGGATCGCAGCAAGCTTTCCAAGCGCCATGGCGCCGTGGGCATCACCGAATATCGCCGCCAGGGTTATTTGCCCGAGGCCTTGATAAATTTCGTGGCTTTTTTGGGGTGGAATCCGGGAACGGAAAAGGAAATTTATTCAATGGAAGAATTGTTGCGGGATTTTTCTTTGGACAAAGTTCAAAAAGGGGGAGCGGTGTTTAATGTCGCGCGCCTTGATTATTTGAATTGTTTGTATATTCGCCAAAAATCCGTGGATGAATTGGCTCGGCTTTGCATTCCTTATTTTATTGAGGCGGGATTTATTGTTGAAGAAAAAAATGGCGAACAAACCGTTTATAAAAATAAGCAAACGGGGGAGGGCGTGGAATTTGATTTTTTAAAAAAGATTGTTGCCTATCAACAGCCGCGTTTGAAAAAACTTTCCGAAATCGCGGAATTGTCCGGTTATTTTTTCTCCGCGCGCTTGGCCTACGAAAAGGATTTGCTTAAATGGAAAGAGGCGTCATTTGCGGAAGTCGGCGTTGTTCTTGACAAATTGAATAATTTGTTGTCAAAAATAGAAGCGGGGGAATGGGGAAGGGAAAAATTGGAACAAGCGATTTTGCCCGAAGTCGCGGCTTTCAATTTGTCGCGCGGACTGCCGGAAAAAGATCGCGGTTATTTGTTGTGGCCTTTGCGCGTGGCGCTTTGCGGCCAGAAAATGTCAATCGGACCGTTTGAAATGGCCGATGTTTTGGGCAAGGCAAAAACATTGGCCAGAATTGCTGCGGCCAAGGATTTATTAAACGGGTCAATATGCGCGCCAACTTTGTTCAATCAATAATGTTCGGGATTGCCAAACTGCTGTTGTTCGCGGCTTTGGTGGTGCTGGGGATTGTTTTTGTGCCGGATGGATTTATGGATCGCGTTGGCCGCGGGATTGATTCGGCCGGTTCATATTTGTCCGGAGAAGCGGCTAAACGCGCGCCGGAGATTAAACAGGATATTTCGCAACAGACCCAAGAAACCAAGAGCGAGGCGGTAACTCTGTACCAATCGTTCAAAGAAAAATATTACCCGGCGGCGCGGGACAGGGTAATGAAGTTCCTGATTTTCTGGCAATGAAGAATATGGAAAGTTGGTTTGCTTGCGGAATATGGTACAATATAACCAATGTCGCACAATATAGGTTAAGCGACATTGTGGGGCAAAATAAAGCCAAAGTTGAGATTTTGGCAAAATTTGGCAATTTTCCCGGTTAATGGCTTTGTGTTGTCCTTTGTTGAACCGAGCGACCACTTCTCCGCTGGAAATTGTTAGAAATCGGCTGTGCCTATTTGTTTTGCGATAAAATTTGCAAAAATATTTTTTATTCCAACAATCAATAATTGCTTCACCCCGTTTTATTCCAACCAATGAACAAATCCAACAAAATCATAATAAACCATATCCCCGATTTTCTTGATTATTGTGAAATTGAGAAAGGCCTTTCCGAAAACACCCAGAAAAACTACCGGCGATACCTGCAAAAATTTTTAATTTGGTTGAAAGATGCCCAAAAAGACCAAATTTTGCCTCATGAGCTGACCAGCGATGACATTTGGGCATACCGGGTCTATTTGAGTCGTTTTAATGGCCCTCAGGGCGATTTATTGACGAAAGCCACGCAGAACTACTACTTAATCGCGTTGCGGGCTTTGCTGGGCTATTTTACGGTCAAAGATATTTTGTCTTTGCCCGCGGACAAAATTTCGCTGTCGCGCGACGCGAAAAAAGAAAAAACGGTCAAGTTTCTTAATTTGGATCAAGTGGAAAAACTTTTATTGGCGCCGGATATTAATACGGAGGCCGGAGTGCGCGACCGCGCAATTCTTGAATCGCTTTTTTCCACCGGTTTGCGCATTGCCGAGCTGGTGAGTTTGAACCGCGAGCAATTTGCGAATCTAAAAGAAAATAAGGAATTGGAATTGGGGATCATCGGCAAAGGTAAGCATCCGCGCACAGTTTATTTTTCCAATCGGGCCTTGGGGTGGATCAAAAAATATATCAAGATTCGCGACGAATATTGCGGCAAGACCGAAAAAGCGCTGTTTATCAATTTTCACACGCCCAATGATGCCGAAAGGCGTTTGACGAGCCGGTCTATTGAGCGAATGGTTAAAAAATACGCCATTTTGGGCAATGTGCCGATGTTCACGACTCCTCATACGCTGCGGCATTCAATGGCGACCGATCTTTTGATGCAGGGCGTTGATTTGCGCACCATCCAGGAATTTCTGGGTCATCAAAATATAATTACGACGCAAATTTACACTCATGTGACCAATAAACATTTGCGCGATGTGCATCGCCAATTCCATAGCGGTCGGCGGATGAAAGAAAAATAACCGTTAACCATTAACTTTTAACAATTAACGAAAAACTGCCGTTTCCGGCAGTTTTTTTAATGTTGCACAATATTAAATCAGGTTTCAAACCCTTGCAGGAAGGCATTGATGTCTTCGCCCAGGAGTTGGCCGCGGTAGCCGCCTTCGGCGACAAAAAAGGTTGGCTTTTGCAAGGCCGCGATTTGTTTGCCCAGGGTGAAAAAATCTTCGGTTTCCAACCCCAACGAAACTAGATCGCCCGCGTGAGTGTCAAAGCCGGCGTCAATTGCCAAAATTTCCGCTTTGTTGATTTTTACTTGTGCGTCGTTTAACGCTTGGGTCAAAGTTTGAAAATAAATTTTGGCGCCGCAATCCGCGGGTAGCGGATAATTGAAACAATTGGCGCAAGTTATGCTGCCGGTTTGCGGGAAAACATTATTGCGGTGGATGGAAATGTAGGTAACTTTTTTATCGTTTAAAAATATCTCTTGCGTGCCGTTGCCGTGGTGGCCGTCAATATCAATAATCACGGTTTTTTTATTTAATTTTTTCACGGCAATGGCAATGTTGTTGAAATAACAAAATCCGCGCGTGGCCGCACCAAGAGCGGCGCCATTTTTGCCGATGTGGTGGCCGGGCGGCCGCATCAGAGAAAAATTATTTGTTTGCGCCGCCAAGATGGCTGCGCCGGCCGAAAGTTGGGCGTGTTCATAAATATCGGCATAGGCCGGAGTGTCAGCGTCTCGGGCGATTCCGTTTTTAACGGCTTGGATATAGCCGGTCGAATGCGCGGCTAAAATTTCATTTTTACTTGCCGGAAATGGCGTAATAAATTCATAATCGCGCTTTTTTAAAACCGCCACCGCGCCGCCAATCCGCTCCGCATTTTCCGGATGAAAATCATCGCCGTATTCCAAACATTTGGGCGAATAAATAATTTTAGTTTTCATATTTTCTTTGATTTTATGATTATATCAGTTTTTGTATAAAAAAAGAGCCCATAATAACTTTAATTTATTTTCATGGGACTGTTCATTTTATCATTGGGTATTTCCCCGGATTGAATGAAAAGATCAGCTTCCGCAGCTATTTTTTTGCTGCGCAATATTCCTGGAAAATCTTTTTTCAAAGGGCGTTCTTCGTCGGTCATAGTTAAACTTATATCGCAATTTGGTTAAAAATTCAAATTTTAGAATCTTATCGGAATAATCAATTGTTTGTCTTTTGTTGGATCGCCGGAGGGGTTGTCGTTTTTTAGGATTAGGGTGCCGGTGGCGGTGGCGGGCGCGGTGAATTCAAGCGTGGCGGTGAAGGGAACGAAATTTTCGGTCATCCAGTCGCCAGTCGCCTTGGCGATGCCGGTGCCGATTTCATTGTTGTTGGCGTCAAAAATTTTGACCGGAAATTGTGCTTCAAAATACCAAGTGCCGCGCGCTTGGCCGGTGATCGTGAGCGGACTGGAAACTTTGACATTTGGCCGCGGCGAATCAACCTTTATCAGCTCCCCCATTTCCATTTCATTGCCGATATATTCGGTGAAATGTTTGCCGTCGGGCGTTGCGCACTGTCGCGGATAGGATTCCATCACGGGATATTTGGCGGCGCATTCCTCAAAATTATTTATCCGCGCAATCGGCGCGGAATTGTTTCGCAAGTTATTTTTTTGGTTTTGAAAAATAAAATACACTCCCCCGCCAATCAAAAATATTGCCACAATTGTTATTAATAATTTATCCATATTTTTAAAATTTAAAATGCAGCTTAACAAGGTCGCACCTCGGCGATTACGCCAAGGAACGACCTTTAAAATGCAAACTCTTAGATTTGTTTCATTATATCAGCTTTTGTATAAAAAAAGAGCTACAAACGATTTTATTGCGGCCAATTTTTTTCAACAGATGCTGCTGAAAATCTTTTTCCGGCCTCAAATTTCGTAATCCAGCTCAAGTATAATAATTCAAATATATCGTCTACTTTTTGGCGGTATACTTTTTCTTCCATGATTCCTCCACATTATCTTATGTAAATCTTTCGCGAGTACTTAACTAAGCTTAATTTAAATTTAAGCAAAGTCAAGCGTTGGCTTTGATTTCAATAACATCGCCGTCTTTGACGATATATTCTTTGCCCACGGTGGCGATTAGGGCTTTTTCGCGGGCTTGCGCAAAGCCACCGGCGGTTAGCAGGTCTTGCCAGTTGACCACTTCGGCGCGGATGAATTTTTTTTCAAAGTCGGTGTGAATGGCGCCGCCGGCTTGGGGGGCGGTGCTCCCCTTCCGCAACGTCCAAGCGCGGGTTTCGTCCGGACCGGTGGTGAAAAAAGTGATCAGATTCAATAATTCGTAGGATTTTTTGATCAGTAAATCCAGATTTGTGCCGTTGGGCAGGCCGAATTCCTTTTTTTCGTCCGCGGTCAGGCCTTCGCCTTCGTTTTCGCCCAAAATGTCAATAATAATATAAGGCCAGTTGTTTTTTTTGAAAGTTTCCAAAACCGTCGGGCCGATTTCGGCTTCAACGCCGTTTAAAACATAAAGCCGGGGCTTGATGGTGAGCAATTGCAAATGGCCGATAATCTTTTTTTCGTCATCGTTAAACGCGATTTCGGAAAGGATTTTCCCAAGTTCTAGCAGCGGTTTGATTTTCGTGAGAACCGCGACTTCTTCTTTGGCGCCGGGTTTGTTGCCGCGTACTTCGCTTTCCGCGCTGTCCAGCCGCTTGGCCACAGTTTCCAAGTCCTTCAATGCCAGCTCGGTGTCCAAAATGTCTTTGTCGCGCAACGGATCCACGGAGCTTTCCGTATTGACGATTTTTTCGTTGGCAAACGCGCGCAAGATATACAAAATCGCATCGGTTTCGCGGATGTTTTGCAAAAATTTGTTGCCCAGGCCCTCGCCGGTGGAGGCACCCTTGACCAGTCCGGCAATATCCACGAATTCCACGGTGGTAAATATTTTTTTTGCCGATTTTGTCAGCTCGGCAAGCTTATCCACGCGCGCGTCGTTAACCGCCACCACGCCGATATTCGGATCAATGGTGCAAAACGGATAATTGGTGCAGTCCACCTGCTTTTTGGTGATGGTTTTAAACAACGTGGATTTCCCAACATTGGGCAACCCTACGATTCCGACATGTAAGCTCATAATTTTATTTTGCTTTGTTTATTAAATATAGGACAACCGAAAGTATAATGCTAAAAAGCATTGAATACCAGAAGCCGGACACTTTAAAGCCCGGAACAATGGCCGAAACCATCATGATGATGAGCGCGTTAATGACCAGCGTAAATAATCCCAACGTCAGAATATTGATCGGCAGAGTCAGGATTAAAAGCAAGGGCTTGATGAAAACATTTAACAGCCCCAAAGCCAGCGCCACCATAAGCGCCGCGCCAAACCCGGCCAATGTAACCCCCGGCAAAATATAAGCCGAAACAATCACAGCCACAGTCATAATTAGCCAATTGATTAAAATATTCATATTTTTATGTTTGTTTTTTAGATTAGTTAAACCAAAAGATCTTTGAATAAGCGATTCAAAGCTAAGCCGGAATTTTGGCAATCTTTTTCAAAAATGTTTCCATTGGGAGGGATTTTTGCAGGAGTTTTTGTTTCAATTCAACATAGCGGTTGATCATGCCGCCGTTGGTGATCAGGATTTCGCCGGCGGGTTTGCCGGATTTGTCGTAATTGAACATCAGCAGGGCCTGGTCGTCAAAAAACCAGAAGTCCTTGGGGTCAAATCCCGCTTCCTTGGTAATCGCTTGGTAGTTATTGGCGCTCAAGAAAAAGATTTCCTCGCCGTTCGCAACCGAATATTTTTGCCAGAGGTCAAGCTCGTATTTGACGTAATCGGGCAAAGGTTCAGGCGTAACTTTCACGCGCTGCACCGCGATTTTCTTTTTTTGGGCGCTTTTCAGAGTTTTCAACCAATTTTGCCAATATTTGTTTTTTGCCAAGTCAAAGTCGCCAGTTTTCCATTCTTCAAAATTTTCCCAATCGCCGGGAATGTGGTATTCCGCCCGGCCTTCCAGCCGGAAAATGCTTTTTTTGGCGTTGCGCCAATTTTTGTCAAAATTATTCATATGAATATGGATAGATATGATAAAAGAAGCGCAAGTGCGCTCTTCATTTGTTGATCATACCATTTTTGGCCAAATAAGCAATCGTTGAGTTCAAGAAACCAGCGCGAAAAGAATTACATAATTTTTGCCGTAGGCCTTGGCGCATTTCGGGCAAGTGGTGTAGCAAAAATACAGTTTTTTCATCGGTTTGCCCTTTCCTTCAACATAAGTTTTCATTTCTTGAGCCCACTTGCCGACATTTTGGTAGGGACCTTCAAACACTTTGGTCAAAAATGTTCCCGATAATGTTGCCATTCGGGCGCCGGGAATGTCTTTTGTTACATCAATGTAAATATTCGCGCCCCACATTGATTTTTCATCGGTGAGCATCAATTGTTGCAGTGCTTTGGCGCCGGCTTTCTCAATCAAGGCCAGATTCTTGGTGATAATGCCGCCCATATTGAGCGGGATATGCAAAAAGCTGGTTACATGATCCTTGACGAACAATTTATCAACCCACTTGGTCTCTTTTTCCTGCCAGGGCGCCGGATCAAAAATATCGCAGCACCCGGTCGGTTTGATGTTTTGGTTTTCCATAGTTTTTTATATTTATATTATATTGGCATTATAACAAATAATTTCCCGATTTGCGACCAAAAAACAATGATCATAAATTTTTTTCAATTGTTGTCGGTTTTTCTTTCCCATTTGCGTTCAACATAGATTATTCGCCACCACATTTGCCCCAGGAGAAATCCGCCGGCAACGCCAGCCGCCATAATTGCAAATTGCAGCCAGGGCCAGAGTGCCCCGCCGCCATAAAATTCCACCACCGCTCCCCGCCCCGCCGCCCAATTCAAATAGCCGATCTCAACGAGCCCATGGGCAATAACGCTCAAAAGCCCGCCCAAAACCGTGGCCGCGATCAAATAAACAACCTTCTTGATTTTCGTGGGTTTCCCCGCGCGCCTGATGGACATATTTTTTAAGCGATTAATGTTGTTATTGAGTGTCAATAATATTCTAACAAAAAAACGCCGTTTGGGCGATTGTTTGTTTTTCGCCACCAATAATTCCATGGCCATTGAAAAGGGCTAACCCTTTTTGGCGTAAAAAAATCATGTTATTGAAGCTCCCATAATTTCCAGTTTTTCCTTGGTTTTTTGCCAATTTGGATATTTTTCTCCCATCAAGCGAAAGAAATTCTTATCGTGGTTTTTGTATTTTGAATGGCACAATTCATGAGTGATGACATAGTCGATGCAATCCTTGGTCACGCAAATTAGTTTGGGATTTAAAATTATTTTGTTGCTTTTCAGGAAACTGCCCCATCGTTTATCCATTTTTTTGATTAAAAGTTCCGGTTGTTTATTGTCAAATTTACAATTCATGGCGACAATCCTTTGCAAGAAAACAATTGCCATTTTTTTATTATACCATTCGCCAAGCAGTTTTTTGTTGTGATTTCCGTCGCTGACATTTCTTGTTGTTCGGATCTTAATTTTTCCCTTTTCAACGGTTACGCAATCATCATTTGCTTTTTTGACCGACAAACGGTATTGCCGCCCCAAATACAGAAAAGATTCGCCCGACATGTATTCTTTTTTGTAAACATTCCTTTGGTATTTCTTAAAAAAACCAAGTTGTTTTTCAAGCCAGAACCATTTTCGTTTCAAAAAAACCTCTCTTCGGTCCAAATCCGCCTCTAACGGGGACTTCAAAATAATATTCAGCGTCGGCGTAACCGTCAAACTCAATGTTTTCCTTTTTTGCCGAATGAGTTCGTAATCATAAACGAAGGAACCGAAAATAAACTTTTCCATATATTTATATGAAAAGCTCATAGTTATTGACTGCCAGCAGCATAATGTTGCTGATAATCTCCTTAATCTCTTCGTTGCTCAGACCAATCCCCTTTTTGTTTTTAACTGTATCGTAAAGGTAGTCATCCAGGGCGTTCATCATTTTTCGCTTTACATCGATATTTTTATACCAGTCAACGATGGATTCCTTTTTCAGAACCGCGAAGATATCAAGGACAATAGAAATATAATCAATTTCGCTTATTGAGTATTTTGCAAACTGATCCTTTAGGTTCCGATAAAATACATCCGCGCCGGCCGCCACTTTCACTTTTTCCGGCAGGGCCGTGTCTTTTTTGGCCAAAATATCATCGCGAATGAGTTTCATTTGCTTTAAAGCCGCAATATCGGCAAGTTTTCCCTGGCGCAGCTTATCCAAAATCAGGCTGATTTTCTTGGAAAACCGATCATAAAATTCCGGATCGGTTTGTAGTTTTTCTTTGACTGTTTTATCCATTTGTGCGGCGATCGCTTCGGCTTTTGAACGATCGGATCCCAAAGTTTCAACTGCTTCCTCAAATTGTTTCCGGTCGGTAATGTTTATCTGTTTTGTCAGCAGTTCAACTCCGTCCGCATCCACATAACGATCCAATATGTTTACCAATGATTGTTTGTACTCGGATAAATCAATCCGGTCGGCATATCGCAAGCTGGCCGCTTTGCGCAATTCCATGAACTTCTTCAACTCTCTTTTATAAACATCCAAATGGGGAAATTCGTGAACAAAATCCTGCAAAACAAAGCACTCGTTTAATTTTCTTATAAATTCATTCAAAGCTTTATAAAATGTTTCCCGCCGCGGATCGTTTTTCAAAAACTGAAGATATTCTTCATCGTCCGATGAACCTTTGATTTCATTGAATAAATCGTGCAACAAACTATAGCTTTGTTCAAGCTCCTGTATTTTTTCGCTGACATCAATCAGCGTTCCTTTGACATCATTTTCGTCGTAATTGCCGAATAGCTTCATTGCGGTATCAATATTTTTGGCGTTTTCGGAATAATCAATGATATATCCGGCGGTTTTGGGAAGTTTTTTGTTTTCATAGAGCCGATTGACGCGGGCGATTGCCTGCAATAAATTATGGTCTTTTAAGTCCTTGGCCAAATATAAAACAGTATTTCTTGGCGCATCAAAACCGGTTAACAGCTTATCAACCACGATAATTATCTCAATGCCGTCCTCGTTGCTCTTAAAACTTTCAATAACATCTTTTTCATAATTGGCCACGCTACTGTGTTTTTCCCGGATTCGGTCCAGATAAGCCACCACTTCTTTTTTGTGGGTATTATTTTCGTCGCCATCTTCGTGTTCGTCGGAAATTACCATCGCGGTGCGGATTTTTCCACCCTTATTGAAAAATTCTTGGAACAATGTCGCGGAATATTTTGACGGTGCCACAATTTGGGCCTTCAATCCGGTATTTTGGAAATGCTCGGTAAAATGTTTTTCAATATCGTAGGCAATTTCCGTGATCCGTTGCGGATTGTCTTTGATGATCTGGGCGCCGATGTATTTTTGCAATTCTTTCTTTTGCTTCAAGCTCAAGCTCTGCGAAACCCGGTCAACCTGGCGGTCAATTTGTTCGGCATTCTGCGTTAAATTAACATATCGTCCCTCATAAATCAGCGGCAAGATGATATTATCCAAAAGCGCGTCATCAATCGTGTATTTATCAATAAAATATCTAAATTTATTTACGGATTTGTCATTTTTTAGCAAAGGCGTTCCCGTGAAGCCAATCAAGCAAGCATTTGGTAAAATCCGCATCATTTGTGCAGCAATATCGCCGTATTCACTTCGGTGCGCCTCGTCAACAAGTATAAAGATATTCGGATCTTCATCTACGAAACCCGGTCTTTTTTTTGCCGCTTTATCAAACTTATGAACCACTGTTGTAATTACCGCCAAGTTTCTTTCTTTGATCAAGTCAATAAGATGCTGGCCGCTGGCGGCTTGAATAACCTCTTTTTTCAAATTGCAGTTCTTGAATGTATTTTTTATTTGCCGGTCCAAATCCTTGCGGTCGGTGACAATGATCACTCGCGGATTGGCAATTGCCGGATCTTCAATCAACGCTTTGACAAACATTACCATAGTCAGCGATTTGCCCGATCCTTGAGTGTGCCAAATCAATCCGCCTTTGCGCCGCGTGATGCCCCGATTGGTGGTTTCGGTTTGGCTTATGCGATCAAGCATTTTGTGGATCGCAAAATATTGCTGGTAGCGCGACAATTTCTTTACGCCCGCGTCAAACAAAACAAAATTTTTGGCCAAATCCAAAAGGCGTTTGGGTTCAAAAAGGCAGATTGTTCCGCGATCTTGTTCGGTGACCATGCGATTGTTTTTCTGCGCGTGGCCAAACGTGTCGCCATTCAGATCGGCTAAAATTTGCGCATAAACTTCGTTGGCGACCGGTTTTTGGATAATTTTGGCCGCCTTTGCATCAATTTCTTCAATGCTTTTGTCTTTTTCTTTCCAAATGGCGTAAAACTTGGTTTGGGTTCCGGTGGTGCCATATTGCAGTTCTTTTCCGTTGGTCCCAATCAAAAGCTGGCAAAAAGCATAAAGCCGCGGGCAGAATTCGGCGCTCTGATTGCGGTTCATTTGGTTTATCGCTTCGGTTATCGCCACGCTTGATTTTTTGTTTTCAATCACCGCGATCGGGATTCCATTCACAAAACAAACAATATCCGGCCGAATATTTTGCCGCCCCGATGCTTCAAATTCCGCAGTCACATGAAAAACATTGTTAGATGGATTTTCAAAATCAATGAACCGAAAATTACGCGATTCGGTTTTGGCGCCATTGATCACTTTGATGGTTTTGCCGCCGCTGGTCGGCATGATTATGTTATAAATTTTTTGCGCGGTATCAATTAATCCCTCGTATTGAATATGCTCCAGTTCATCAATCGCGTCGCGCACATCCTTGGCGCTGAATTTGTATTTCACGCCGCCAATCTCATAGTCATTGATCTCCATCAATTTCCGCGCCGCAATTTCTTCCAAAATGAATTTCCCCGCATCCCCGCCCCTCTGCCGCAATGCCTCCTCGCAAGAAACATACTTATACCCCATTCCCAAAAGCACCTCCAAAAAAGGAAGCTGCGACTGCCTCGCCTCATCAAAATTGACTTTTTCCAACATTTTAGTATTTCGTATTGCGAATTTTGCAAGGTTTCACCTTAGCCGTAATCGGAAGGTGAAACCTTGTGAAATTCGCGTATTTTTAAACCCCCTCCGGCACCCTAATTACCCCGGTAATCAAATTATTCAGCAAAAATTTTTTTTGATCTTTTAAAAACGACAATTTCCTCTCTAAACCAACAATTTCATCATTGGCTGTGATTAAAATCTTGGCGATCGCATTTTGCTCTTGAATATCCGGCATATCTACCGCAAAATATTGATATTCCGAAATATAATTTCTTTTATGTTGACCCACGGCAAAATTAATCAGTTGCATTCTTTCAAAAACAAACCAAATGTTTACTTTATCGCTTTTTTGTTTCAGTATTTTTATCGCCGATGATTTAATTTTGAAAGGAAAATCCACAAATTTATTATCAACCGTAAAATCGTCAAAAATTATTGCTGGCAAGTTTTTATAAATGCCGCTCGTTTCATTTGTATATCCAAGTATAAACGACTTATTGGCCGTCAATACTGGAGTTTTGTGTGCATTATCGTAATTTGTTTCTTTAACGATATACTTATCCGGCCGCTCATAATCCAATAATTCGCCGATTTCCTTTGTTTCCCACTCCCCGCTAAACCCTGGCAACCGAGTTTTTCCCGTCAACAATTCCCGCATCAACCCCTTTTTAATCCGCTTCTTAATTTCAATCTTCTCTCCTAATTTCTCAATCGCAGAATCCCAAGTTTCTATAACCGATACGATTCGGTTTTGTTCCATTTCGGAGGGCAAGCAAAATTCCAAATTTTCAATGTCGCTTTTATAGATATGAACCACCGATTGTCCTTGGCCTAACTCGCGTAACTTTTTTCTCGCTATCCCAACATTCAAAAAATGCGCAAGAAAAAGGCTGTTTGCGTTTTTGGGGCTGAATATTATTGTATCCCCACTTGCAAATCCATCTTCGCGCAAGAGATAAACTGCCGACTTCCCTATTTCGTCATTAGTTTCCCCCGACCCAGCAAACAGAATATCGCCATATTTTATTTTTTTAGTTGCGGGAATTATAGAGTTTGGTATATGTGAATAAATTTTTTTAATCTTTATATTGAAATGCGTATAAAGTTCACCATAGCGAACGGCATTGTGTCCCGTTTCGGAAAGTTGATCTTTGGCGATACCCGCACCTTTGGAAAAAACACCGATTAAACTAAGTTTGTGTTTAGTCCATCCATCCAGATTATTTTGCAATAAACTATCTTTCATTGAATTTATCATCAATAAATCTAAATATTTTTTTGAATTTATTGATAGTTGATGGTGAAAAATCTTTTGCAATGCCATTGATTATTCCCAGATAGAACTCTTGAGATATCCCAGTTTTGTCCAATGAAAAAACATTATTGTTGATTTTATAATTAGGATTTTTTTGTTTTATTAATCTTTCTATTTTTTTAGTATTTTTTTCCTTTACGGTATCAATATCAAATTCTTCGAGCGATGGCATAATTATATTCGGAAAATTTTTTGAATAATAATTATTTGTTAAAAAAAGATATTCTTTTGCACTAAATATTTCTTCAATTTCTTCAATATCTTTTTTTCCAGTTGCTTCTGTAATAGATATAACTTTTTTAGTCATACTGTCGAGTCCAACTGTAGGAAATTTTTTTATAACCAAATCGTCCCTTTCAACGGAAGAGTCAACTACAGCAAGCCAGTCAATATTATTTTTTGTTTCTCTTGCTAAGAATAAACAATATAAGGGAATTTTTTCTATTCCATCGACAGGCATTAAACATCTCGTAGCTTGATTGTATTTATCTATCCAGGATTCCACTTCTTTGTCTAATTGAAAATATCTTAACCATCCTTGAATAAAGAAATAATCAGAAATGCCTTCAATAATAATATGTTCTTTTCCTGAAAAAAATTCTTCTCCGACAAATGACGATAATGCTTCTTTTAGCGGAGATCCTAATTTGCTATCCTTCCAGAATCTTTTATGTATCAATGTTCCATTATTTTCGGTATTTTCAACTACAAAAAGGCGTTCTAATTTATTCCATGGAACCATCATTGGTTGATGTGTCGTATAAATTATCTGAAATTTATCAGAAATGTTTTCAAAAAATTTCTTTAAATCATTTTGAGATGAGGCGTGTAAGTCTCTGCCCGGTTCATCAAAAAGCCAAAGTATTTGTTTATTGTTCTTTTGCGATACGGCTAATTTTGTATAAAATCTTAAGAACCATTGCTCTCCATCACTTAAATTGGATAATTCTACGGTTTTATTTAGCGATGTATATACAAAAAAATCCAATCCGCCATCATTTTTATCAATTTTAAACTTTAGCTTATGACTTGGCCATACTTTATTTATAGCATCTGATAAGTTTTCAGATGCCGCATCTTCTATGTGGTCAAGCATCCTTCCAATTTTATTACCGAAATCAGATGATTTTTTACCTGAAAGTTCCAACAAGTCAAACAAAAAAGGATGCTTAGAGCTATCGTTTAATTCGGCTATTTCAGCCCTATCTTCAATTTCGTAATTTTTAAGCGAGAGTAACTCTATGTCCAAATTGTTAAAAATTTTTTCTACGATATCATTGATATTGAAATTTAAAGATTTTATTATCTCTAATATTCTATCAATTATTTTTTCGCCAAGGAGTTCTTTTTGTGATACTACTAACCCTTCAAGTTTTTTTTCACCGTTTTCTATGTTTTCCTGATTTTGCAAAATTTCTAGGAGCTGCTCTTTTAAAGTGCTGGTTTCTGGAAAGTTAACTTTGCTAATCTCGCTTTTGATTTCTTCTACATTTTTCCAAAATCCATTTTTGTTATCATCAATATAATTTAATGGGAAATAATTTATGGTTGAATTTTTTCCTATTTCCTTTTCGACTAAAATATCAATTCCCTTTATAGTGTCTAAACCTAATCCGTAATTTTTAAGTATATCTTCGTCTGCTTTATCAAAAACAAAACTGGCACTTATTGCAATTTTATCTATAGCTTTTACATTAAAATCAGAATCCGATGGAAATTTTTCATCTTCTTTTATGTAATATATGGCTTTAAGTATATTTGATTTGCCACTTCCGTTTCCACCAACAAATGTGGTAATTCGATCATCAAATAGCAAAAAATCATTCGTATCTATGATTGATCTAAAATTTTTAATTCTAAAATTATGTAATCTCATTTTATCGTTTAATTTATTAATTTCTTAACATTTTTCGGCAGTTTTTTATCTTCTGACTTTATTTTGCGTTCCAGCTTTTTGATATCTTCTTCGGCGGGTAACTTCTCGGGGTAAATCCCGCTTTTTGCCAACATTTCGCGCATATTGCGGTTATTTTTTATGTGCTCTGTGCTGATCGGCGTTTCCCCGCGCATAGTTGCGTCTTTTTTGACATTAAAATTAGTAATCTCGGTCGCTAAGTCTTTGGCTTTGATGGTTACCGAGGGTAAAAAGTCTGCCAGCGGCCGCTTTTCCGGCACGCCAAGTTTTTTCTTCATTTCCTGGGTTCCGTAGCCACCAAATAATTCCACATCGCCGCGATTGCGGATGCGCGCGAACCCTTGTCCATCAACGCCGCGCTCAAAAATCAATCCCGAAAGCTGTTTTTCCGAAGCCGTTAGTTTCTCCCGCGCTTGCACCCGTTCCCAAATCGCCAATCTTTGCTCCAAAATTTCCTGTTTTCTCGTTTGAACCGCAAAATATGTCATCGCGAACGCAATCGTGTCTTTCCGCGGATCACCGTTTTGGGCGATTAAATAGCAGGCGTAACGGGTCAACATAATATCAGACACTTCTTTTTTGGCACCCGAGCCGATATCGACCATTTTGGTGACGCCAACAAAATGGCTGTGGATAACTTCTCCGGCAGTTTCACAGGCCGTTTTGGCCCTTTCTATCGCTTTCTCAAAATTACGCCATTCGTTATAGCCAAGCAATAATTGCAATTCCCTTGCATACCAAAACTCAACCCCTTTCTCGGAATGGACGCAATCATCGAAATTTTTATGAAGTTTAACGATAATTTCTTTTTCCATAATTTTGTTTTGATATTTTATAAAAAACTTGACAAAATTTATTTACTTCTTATAATCAAAATACAGAAGTAAGACCTGCCGCGTTGGGGTTCCGGATGGTGCCTCGTTAAAGCGGGGGGCTTTTTGTTTTTATGTAAACAGTATCCTTTCTTCTACGATTTTGCCTTTAATTAATTCATAGTACTCGCAATTGTCTTTCTCATATTTTTGGAATATCGCCCACGAGATAAAATCAACCGCTTGCAAAGATTTGTCGTTGTGCGAAGCGCGTAATTTTATTGAAAAGCCGCCATGCTTTCTTCCAGCCATTGAATCGTTAAGATATTTGATAAATTCATCTCTCAACCGTTTTTTCGTATCCTTGCGATCGGCGCACAAATCAATGGATTCATTGGGTTCCAAGACATTTTTTTCATACAATGCGCCCAACAAAATATTTGCGGTAAAATTATAAAGATAGTTTTTTTGATTTTGCAAATCAACATAAACTTTTTGTTTGTTTAAAATAACGGAAAGGATTTTCAAGCCGTTAATTTCGGCGAGCATTCTTAGTATCTGCCTTCTTGTTGCGGGTTTTTCATGGGCGGCGTGAAGTTCGCCGATTTTTTTATGCTTTTTCCTTAACGACCGCCAAACCTTTTTAATAACTCTTTCCAAGTCCCGATTATTTGTTATTAAGGCGATCGTAAATAAAAACCATTGGCTTGATGTTTTTTTAAAACCAAGATCGCCGCTTTCATCCAAAAATATATACGCCATATTCCTGCTTTTTACTTGATTCCCAATTTTACCAAATAATCGGCCATTTGTTTTTCCAGTTTCTTCAACTCCGGTTCCAATTCTGCCAATTCTTTCAAGTTTGCTTTAATGTCGATTGGAGTTTCTTCCTCAAATGTATCAACATAGCGAGTAATGTTGAGATTGAATTCGTTTTCTTTACTAACCTCTTCAAAGCTAACCTTGCGGGCGAATTTTTTAACATTCTTGCGGTTTTTGTAGGCATTGTAGATTTTTTCAATGTTTTCTTCGGCTAAAATATTTTGCGCCTTACCGGGTTTGTATTGTTTTGACGCTTCAATGAAGAAAATGTTTTTTTTTGCCTCATTTGCACCGCCTTTTTCGCGCGACCGGTCAATCACCAAAATTGCCACCGGGATTCCGGTTGTTTGAAACAATCCGGCCGGTAATCCGATAACCGCATCAATAATATTTTCCCGCACCAACTGTTCGCGGATCTTTCCTTCGGCGCCGCCGCGAAATAGTACGCCGTGCGGCACGATCACCGCGATGCGGCCGGTTTTTGGTTTGGCGGTTTCCACCATGTGAGTGATAAAAGCGAAATCGCCCTTATCCTTGGGCGGCACGCCGCGCCAGAAACGCTTGTATTTATCATCCTCGGCGTTTTCCGCGCCCCACTTTTTCAACGAAAATGGCGGATTGGCCACAATTGTGTCGAATTTCATCAACTGATCGTTTTCAATCAATTGCGGATTGTTCAAAGTGTCGCCCCATTCCAGGCGCGCCGAATCCTTGCCGTGTAAAAACATATTCATTCGTGCCAGCTGGTAGGTTGATCCGGTTGATTCCTGGCCATAAAGTGCGTAATTTTTGGATCCGCTTTTTTCCACTTCTTCCCCGGCCAACAATAGGAGGCCGCCCGATCCGCAACACGGGTCCGCAATTCTGTCGCCAGCTTTTGGCTGGGCTAACATTGCGACCAGTTTGGCCACATTGCGCACAGTAAAAAATTCCCCGGCTTTTTTGCCGGCCGCCGCACCGAATCGTTCAATCATAAACATATAAGCATTACCGATAACATCATCACCGGCATCGGCCAGGTCAATCTTGGCAAAATCTTGGATTAAATGGCGCAACATTTTGTTGCGCTCGGCCAGTTTCCCCAATGTTGATTCGGAATTAAAGTCCACACTAAACACGCCTTCCAGTTTTTCACGATTGGCTTCTTCAATCCGATCAAATAGTTTATTTAACTCTTCGCCGATATTGTCTTGTTCAATAATGCCGTAAATGTAGTCAAAAGACGATTTTTCGGGCAGGTAAAACCGGTTCAGCTTCATTTTTTCTTCAATTCGTTCCCGGTCATTGTTAAACCGTTCCCGGTATTGTTCATATTTTTTCTTTGCCAAATCGCTCAAATATTTAAAAAACAGCATTGCCAGCACATAATCCTTGTATATTCCGGCATCAACCTGCGTCCGCGACGAATCCGCCGCCGCCCAAAGCACTTTATTGAGATCTTCTTGAGTATATTTTTTGGTAGTCATAGGTTTTCAAAAATTGAATTGGCGATGTTTTTTTGCAATCGTATTCTTTTTTCGCAAATTTTTGATTGCTGGTTTAAATTATCCACTAATTTTACTATCAAATCTTGATTTTCTTGATCCAATTTTGGTATTTTAATTTCGCCTATATTTTTTTTTGAAATTGTTGGAATGTATGAACCGGCAACTGTTTCCAAGATATTTTTTTGGCATCTGGTGGAATTTAAATATGCGGCTACATATTCCGGCAAATAGCTTCTATTGATAATTCTGATGATAAGGACTGATGATGCGGCGACCGTATCATTTATATTATCATTTATTACGGCCGCCCTAAATGAGCCAATGCCAATACCGCGCAAAGTAATTACAATGTCGTTTTTTTTTAAAAAATAATTGCCATAGCTCCCTGAAAACGAAATCCTGATTAAATTATTCAAATTGATGTCATTGATATTGTTGCCGATGTTTTTTGCCTGAAACACCCTGGCGTTACCGTGCGGGTTTTGAATTAAAGCTTCTCTGAAGGTAAATCCAAGTATTAAATTGGCGATCTCTGTTAGTTTATTACTCATATATGTTCCTGTGTGTTCAACATATATCAAACAATAGAATTTGTCAAATCCTAAATGGGAAAGATTTTCCTTTTTTGTTGAAATTGGCGAAATTTAAACTTTCGCAGATTTGCGTAAATCAAATATTTGCAAGCCTTTTGGGGCTGGTTTTATAAAAATATAGACATGGAGTGCTTAATTTGGGAAGGGATATCGCAGCGGCTGTATTTTAACCATCCGAAATTAATGCTATTCAAACCATCGGCGGGAATGTAAGGATAAAAAAAGAGCTTAACCGGTGGCGGTTTGCTCTTGCCAGGAGAGGAGAATTACGCCAAATTCTTTTGGATTTCAATATTGCCATTATCAGATAATTGGCGGGGTGGTGATTGACAGGGAGGGGATTTTTTGCGAAATTAAAGGCAGTTCTTTTTGGTTCCGAAAACGGCGCGGCGGATCGGGTGCAACGATTGTTGTTTTCGGCCCGCCGGGCCTTTTGCGGAATGTTTGGGTTGGTTTTTTTAGGGAGAAGAGGCATTCTCTGTCTATTATACGAGCCCGGCGGGGACTCGTTAATAATCCCCCAACCCGGATTCGCGCGTGGCTCGGCATCCGATCGCGCGTTTTTTTATACAATAATTTCGTATTGTTCCGGATTCCAGGCCGGAGTGCAGGGAATGAATAATTCCATTTCGCCTTCCCAGTAGAATTTTTCGTTGGGTTGGATAAGCACCATGTCGCCCTCGCCGATGTCGGTTGTTTTATTTTCAATCGTAACCGTTCCCGCGCCGTTGATCACATAGGCCAATTCTTTGGAAATTTTGTTCACCGCCCCGCCCTTTTCGGGATAGCGGCCGGATATTTTGGCAATGCACCCGTCAATTGTGCGGTCGTTTGTTGGATATTCATAAATGACGCAGCTTTCCCCATGTTTGAATAACCGCCGTTCCAATTTTTTAACAATTTTCATATTATTTTTTCCAATTCGTTGATGCCGGTAATGGTATTCGGGTCTTTTGCCAGTTTGCGAGCGTCGTCAAAAGTTTTCCAGCCGGTTTCATAAAATTCAACCGCCAGGAAATTTTGATCGGGCGCGAATTTGGCGCTGTCTTGCGGAATAAAATACCAAATATCAAATGGGTTTTACAAGATCTTCGGGCAGGATTGCTTTCAATGTTGGTGATGGTCAGCAACGCGGGCGACAAGCCATCAACCGAAAGGTTAATCCCCCATTCTTCGCCGATTTCCCGTTTCAACGCTTGTTTTGGAGTTTCGTTTTTATCAATATGGCCGCCATTTACGAGCCACAGTCCGGATTTTTTGTGATGGCCGATGAATACCAATCGTTTCTTCGGGTCGTAAGCGGGAAAATAGACGCAAAAGTGGCTGAATTTATCTTCATCTTTGCAAAAGGCGCCAGTTTCAATTTGTTTTTTGAAAAGAATTTTAATTTTATCGTTGGCGTTTGTTGATTCAGTAATGTCCCAAAAAATTTTTTGCAAATCATCCATATTTATAAAAAAACCTAGAAATTTCTTGCCAAATCGTAGTGCATTAATCTTTTTGGCAACGTTTTTCTAAGTCCAAGTTGTTTATTGAGAGCGGCTTGACCTTGCGCCTTATAAGTAGCTTGATAATATTTAAATCGATCTTTGCGCTCTAATTTTATGATCCATGATTTTTGCATTGGGTTGAATTGAATCAATGCCGAATTCGGGTTTTTTCCGAAAAGATCATAAAGCTTTACCGCCCAAATTTTTAATTTGCTATCTAACCGCATTCTATATCACCCTGGCGGAAGAATAGCATCTTAAAATTATTTTTTCAAATCAATGGTGGTGCCGCAGGGTTTGTTTTGCAGGGCGTCTTTGAAGCATTTCAGATTTACAATTTGGAAGACGATGCCGGTTTTGGCGAAGTCAATCAGTTCAATGTATTTTTGTTTCATGCCGCCGGTAACATCGGTTGAAGAGCTTCCCGAAAGATAGCTTTCAACTTCTTTGCAATTGCTTTGGTTGATTTCCCGGATGAGCCGGGCGTTTTTATCTTTTTTGGGGTTGGCGGTGAAAATCCCTTCCACGTCGCTGATTTCCACGATTCGGTGAATTCCCAATTTTTTGGCGATATAGGGCGCAATTTGGTCTTGGGAAAGAATGGACGATCCCCAAGCCCGGTCATAGGCCGGAACGCCGTAGGTTACGGGCACCATTTTGAGGCGCAATAGTCCGGCGAGAGCTTCGGTTTCCATTGAGATGAGCCGCCCGTGTTCCAAAACGGCATGGCTGGAGGCCTGTGCCGGAAATGCCGGAATGCCTTTTTTGAGCAAGACCTCGCAAAAAAAACAATTCAATTGATTTTGCAGCCGCTGAGTGTTGGCGAACGCCAATAATTGGGTATCGCTGATGACGCTTTTGTCAATGCCGGTTTTTTTGACCAGCGGATGGCCGAAAGATCCGGCGCCATGGATCAAAATATAGGGCTGGTTGAACTCTTTCAAAATATTGGCGATCTGGCGCATATTGCCGAAGTTGATTTTTGGCCGACCGCTTTTTTTGTCGGTAATGACCGCCCCGCCGATTTTAATGATGATTAGTTCCATAGGGATTATAAAATCAAAATTTAAATGTTAAATAAAATTCTAATTTCAAAATTTTAAATAATAAAATTATTTGCCGAACCGCCGTTGGCGCAAGGCGTAATTGGCCAAAGCCGCATCCAAATCGGCTTCGGAAAATTCCGGCCAAAATTTATTGACGAACAAAAATTCCGAATACGCCGATTGCCATAATAAAAATCCCGATAACCGCTGTTCTCCGCCGGTGCGGATGACCAAATCAACATCGCTGGTCCAAAGGTTTTTTTTGACGGTTTCTTCGGTAATTGCGTCCGGATTAATGCCGCTTTTGACAATTTTTTTAACCGCATCCACGATTTCCGCCCGCCCGCCGTAGCTCAATGCAAGATTTAGCGTCATGGCGGCATTATCTTTTGTCTCTTCCTCAACTTTTTTCATCAATTCTTGTATATCTTTTGCAAAACGATTTTTTTGGCCAATGATATTTATCCTAACATCTTTCTTGTTAAATTCCGCAAAATAATCAGATAGAGATTTTCTAAAAATATCCATTAAATAATTAACTTCTTCGGTGGAACGATTCCAATTTTCAGTTGAAAAACAAAAAAGCGTAAGTATTTTTATGTCTTTATTTTTTGCGGCTTGTATTATTGATTTAACCGTTTCAAATCCTTTTCTATGTCCTTCAAGCGACGGTAAGTTATGCGCCTTTGCCCATCTTCTATTGCCATCAAGAATTATTCCCAAATGATGCGGTAAGCCCTTTTCGTTATTCATTCTATTTTTTGAATATGTTGATTAAAAAATCGCCGTCCAGGTTGAAATTTTTGGGGATCAGCCAGGGGGTTTTGAAGCCCGCGGCGTAGGCGCCGAATTTGGCGCATTTTCCCAAAGCGATCCTCAAACTAAAAAAGCGCAAAGCTTCTTTCCTATATTGTAGGAAATTCGGGAAATTTTTCAAGAGAAGGCCGGCTTGGGTCAAATTCCACACCACGCCTCCGCCCGACCAGGGTTTGGTGAGGCCGGAGGCGTCGCCACAAAGGGTGACGTGGTCATTTTTTGGCAAAACCAGTCCTTGCGGAATGATTGCGGATTTTAACCGCGCCAGTACGACATTTTTTGCCGCAATAAATTCATGGAATAATTTTGGCGCAATCTCGTGCTTTTCCATAATCCCCCATTCAACATCTTCGCCGCGCGGAATTTTCCAAATGAATCCGTTTTGCGTCGCCCAGGTCTCCACAAAATCATTTTTATCCCGCTTTTCCTCAAATCCCTGCACCCCCAGCCAAAATTCCGGCTTTGTATTTTTGCGGGGGTCCAACCCCCGCATTTCCCCTACGCATTTTTCGGGGGTTGGACCCCCGCAAAGGTAGGCGCGGGTCGGAGATAAGGCGCCGTCGCAACCGACGATGCGGGCAAACTCGGTTTCCATTTGTTCCAAGCGGCGGCCGTCAACCGTTTTGTTGAGGCGGATTTGGGCGCCGGCTTGCGCGGCGAGCGCGGCCATTAATTGATCCAGCCGGGCGTGATCAATTACAAAAAATGGCTGTCGGAACCGCAAATTTATGGATTTCTTGGGAAAATTGATGATCGCGGAGTTGATCCGGTTGGTGGTCAGTGGTTTTGCCTCGGGGATGAAATCAAAAATTCGTTCGGAGAATAAGCCCGAACAGCATTCCTTGCCCACGATTTTCTTTTTTTCAAAAACCGCGACTTCATTCCCCTTTTCCGCCAAATTTTTTGCCAGATATGTTCCACATATTCCCGCCCCGATGATTGCAATTTTCATAATGCAGTCATTGTAGCGCAATAATGAAAACTTGACAAAACGGTAAAAATTTGTATAGTCTTAGGTGGAGGTCTCCCCTAAATGGACGAAGAAATGGATTATTGGAAGCGTATTGAATCTTTGGGGGGCGTGTTGCCGAATGCCACTCTCTTGAATGATTTCCGAGCTTAAATATGGTAAAATTAAATCAAGGCATCGCCTTAATTTTTAATTAAAAACCATGCAAACACCCTCTGAAAAAACTGAAAAGATATTGCTCGCGACCGAAGAAGATGTTTTTAAAACAATCATCGGCGCGACCCATCCGTTCCGCAAGTTAAATGAAC
>Ga0172381_10001084_pt1 | contig 33268 bp, 35 predicted proteins | sample Leawel6488metaG_FD_119754 | JGI IMG/M metagenome (GOLD analysis project Ga0172381, IMG submission 119754) | Leachate microbial communities from a municipal landfill in Southern Ontario, Canada - Leachate well 64-88 metaG | ecosystem: Engineered > Solid waste > Landfill > Unclassified | place... | reverse complement strand
TAAGGATTATGGAAAGAAAATTTTCATTTTGTGCCGGCGAGGTTTACCACATTTATAATCGTGGAGTAAATAAACAGCCCGTTTTTTTTAATGATCACGACCGTTTTCGATTTTTAATTTTACTTTATCTCTGTAATAGCGAAAATGAAGCCCATATCAGTAATTATCGTGGATTTTCTATTTCTGATTATTTTTCTATCAACAAGGGGCGGTCTCTGGTTGAAATTATCGCTTATTGCTTGATGCCTAATCATTTTCACCTTTTAATAAAAGAAATGGGAGAAGGGGGAATTTCTAAATTTATGCTTAAGGTCTTAACGGGCTATGGGATGTATTTTAACAAAAAGAACGATCGAACTGGTCCAATTTTTGAGGGTTGTTTTAAGGCCAAGCATGTGGCCGAAGATTCTTATTTGGAATATCTATTAGCTTATGTTCATTTGAACCCAGTAAAAATAAAAGATAAAGAAAGCTGGGGTGGAAAGAAAATTATTAACCCAAAAGAAGCTCGAGAGTTTTTAAAAAATTACCGGTTTTCTAGCTATCAAACTTTTCTGGGACAAAATCGTCCAGAAAACCTCATTTTAAATTACCGCTCTTTGACGGATGATTTAATTGACGAACAAAAAAATACCAAAGAGTTAATTAATATCTGGTCCGAGTTTGAAATATAAAAATATCAAGGGGAACCCTTGATCAAAGCAAAATAGGCCAAGCCTTTGGTTGTTGGTTACAGATTATACCCCAATCAATTTGGCCGCTTTTTCGACGTCACAAGATGAGGCTTCAACGATAAGTGAAGGGTCCGCATATTTTTGTGGCACTTTAGAGAATTTTAGTCCGGTGGCGGTACCAATGACAACTACTCGTTGCCCCTTCTTGATGAATCCTCTTTTTACCGCTTGGCGTAATCCAGCCAGAGCCGTGCCCGTCTGTGGGCAAACAAAATGGCCGTCACGAGTCGCTACCATTACGGCCTCATTTAGTTCGGCTTCGCTGGTTGTCAGCATTTCCCCACCGGATTGAGTAATTTCTCGCATTACTTTAAGTTTTGAAACTGGATCACCGATTCGGGCGGCCGTGGCGGTTGTCTTGCCGAGTTTTTTGACTGGTGTATAAATTTCCTGCCAGCCTTCAATTGTTGGCGTTTGGTTATGCCGTGGACTGGCCTGAAGGAATGATTCCCAAGACCGAGCCAAGGGATTGGCGGCTTCGGATTGAACGCCGATTAGTTTGGCGCGATTTTTAACTAAACCGAGGTCATACAAAACTCTCATTCCTTTGCCGATCGATGAAGAATTACTGCCATTACCGACTGGGACAATAAAAGCATCTGGCAAATTCCAGTTGAAAAATTGAGCAGCGAGAAAAACACTGGCTTGGTGCCCTTCGATTCTAGTTGGATTGATGCTATTGATCGGGAAGATCCGCTCAGCTAGAGCTAATTGCCGAACGATTCTCATACAGTCATCAAATGACCCGGGGATCATCACCACTTTGGCACCGTAGGCTCGGAGCTGGTCTACTTGAATTCCTGTTACTTGGCCTTTTGGTAGATAGACGGCGCAACGAATTCCAGCTGCGGCGGCATAAGCGGCGGCCATGGCTGAAGTATCACCGGTCGAAGCGCAGGCAATGGTTTTGATTCCTGCTTTTTTAGCCACGCTGAAAGCAACAGTTCCGCCAAAATCTTTGAATGATCCGGTTGGAGTGAGGCCTTCAGGAATAATCCAAAGATCAAGATCACCACCGACCCACTTTTTTAAATTTTTACCGGCTGGCCAGAAGGGAAGCACGCCTTCGCCGAGCGAGACGATATCTTCTAGCGGAAGAGAAGGCATTACTAATTCATGGAAACGCCAAACCCCAGAATTATGTCGGACTTCGGGCCCCGGTTTACAACGACTATCAAAAAGTTGTTTGCACTTGGCCGGCCCCTTTTTACGAAGGTCGGAGTGGTCATGGATGACGTCATAAAGACCACCGCAAGGGCACTCAAATTTACGGGTTTGGTAAAGATCCTGTTTATTCCCACATTTGATACATTGAAGCCAAGACTTTGCCATATTTAATACAATAATAGCACCAAGTTTTTTAAAGTCTAATCCTGCCCATAAAGTAAATTATCGAGAGGACTTTGTCTGTCGCCAGCTCCAAATCGTCTTCGGATGTCATAGTCTCGGACTCGGGCCATTTTCGAGATTTCTGCCCGTGTCCCCTGAGGAGTCTTTCCGGCTGAGATAAATCCGCAAACAAAAAAGCCGGCCTGGTTTTTTCCGGCACTTCACCGAATGGTGTACTGATGGAAATTGCTGAATTGCCACGCTCAAAGCACCCATTTTTCTTGGGCACGCAATTTCATCCTGAATTTAAATCTTCACCGCTTCATCCTCATCCTCTCTTTGTCGAGTTTGTACGTTCCGCTCTCGGACAAAAACTGGGCGGTCAAGTGAGTAAGAAAAAATCAAACAAGAATTAGGTTCTATTTTTTTGTGGATGAGTTATAATTAATATTAATTATTAATTATATAACTCTAACAATATGCGGAAACAAAAAAATATTTTAATTGTTGCCTTGATTATCGCGGTGGTTATTTTGGGCGCTTTGGCCTTGATGCCGAAAAAAGGTGCCTCGTCGGTGAATAATCTCGTTTCTTTTGTTGATTCAGCTTCAGCTCTGGTCAAAGAAAAAGGAACCGGGGCGTTTCCGGAGTTTAATGATCCAAAAGGAAAATGGATTAATGGTGACAACTATATCTTCGTTTATGATATGGAGGGGACGACGTTGGTTTTGCCAACTCAGCCGAAACTGGTCGGAACTAGTCGCCTGGCTACTGCCGACCCAGCTGGTGAACGTTATGTCCGGACGATGATTAATATCTTGAATTTCAAAAATTCCGGCTGGAATAGCTATTTGTACGCAAAACCGGGAGAAACTATTCCCTCACCGAAACTCAGTTATTTTAAGCTGGTGGAAAAAGATGGTATCGGGTATATTGTTGGCTCGGGAATTTATTTGAATAAGTAGACCCTTAAATTAAGAGCTTAACCAAAGCCCTCCCCGCCGTCTGGCGGGGAGGGCTTTATGGCTAGCAAGGCTGACCCCCCCCGTGAATAATAGTAATAATTTGTTCATATTCATTTTAAATTTTTAGTTATCAATAGCAACTTATTATAGGGAAATTCTTTGGGGTCTTTAAGGGATTTTCTTTTGATCTCAATAATTTCAAATCCAAATTTGTCCAAAATAGTTCTGAGTTCTTGCTCGACTGGAGCTCTAACTATTTAGAAACAACATAAGCCAAAACGTCATTTGTATTAAAATCAAAAAACTCTATCATCTCATATTCTGGACGTTCGATCACACGTAAGTTATCCGGATATTTAAATAATTCTTCCATTTTGAATGAGTCATAATTATCAACCTTAAGATCAGCGCAGCCTATTTGAGACCTATATGGATCCGGTTTGCGTATGCGGATATTTACAACTTCTCCCCCGGCCGTTTGTATGGGTTTTTGTAATGCAAAACGAACTCCATTGTTTGCATCTGATTTTATTCCAATCTCAGTAACCCATTCTACAAAACGATTATATTCATGCGGGTGATGGCTAAAAATTGTAAGATAAGTAATTGGTAGTTCTCGTCCTATTGTAAGTCGAACGAGGTCTTCAGCTTTTTCTGCAATTACCTTAACAATTTTAATAATGTCATCTTTAGTCCCTAATGAAGTTTGCATATGTATTTATTAAACTATCTTATCTAAATTACCGTTTAAAATAATCGGATCAAAGCCACGAATTTCATCATGCAAGATCCCCTCTGGGATGTCATTATACATAAAAACTTTTTTACCAAGACGAAAGGCATCATACATCTCGAGAAAAATGGCCCCGCCGATATAATTTTTTAGATTATCTTTATCAAAATTTAAAACCAAAACGGCATCGTTATTTTCAATAGTTTGCAAACTGTGCTTAATCATCTCACTTTTCCATTGCGTGTGTTCAGCTGGACCGGCTATTCGATATCGTTCTTCAGTGAACGGATCGTCAAAGCAATTAGGCATAGATAAAATATGACCTTTTTTCTCCAGTTCGGCCGTGATTGCTGGTACCCGATTATAAAATCGCTTACTGCAAATGATAAAAATTTTCATATCAAGATTAAATAATGTGAGCCACTCAGTAATGTGAGCCATAATGTGAGCCACTAATGTGAGCCACTGAGTGGCTCACATTACGAAGTCGGTCATTATTTTGAAGACCTCCTCGACGGGAGCTTTAACGATCCATTGATTGTGAAGTTTTATTTCTTTCATGAATATTATTTTACAATTTATATTTGGTGACCAAGACGGGCTTGCCTTGATCTAGGGCTTTGGCCAGGGTATCACCAACACCCTCGCTGTCGTTTACTTGAAAACCGACCAATGCGTCGGATGTTTTTACTACCTCGGTATTGCGCTCAAAATAGGTCTGTTGATCAACTATCGTATTGCTAGTGTTTTCGATAATCGCTAAAGGGTTAGCTATCTTTAATTTTTCAAGTTGGGCAATTAATTGTTCGGCCTGCTCGTGGGTAATCACACCTTCGTCAGCTCGCCGGCGATAATGGGCAGCGTATAATTCGAGAACTACTGGCAGAAAAATCTTAATTCTTGTTGCTTCGGGGTTAATCTTTAGCGCCTCGTCGGTGGCAAAATAATCAACATTGAGTGCCCCTCCCGATACAATGCCTCCGCCTTGGGCCATGATTTTTTGCACCGTTTCGCGTACCAGACTCTCAACCTCTTCATTTGCCTTCCGCCAACTGCCCGAAATCCCAAACCAAGCCATGTCTTTGCTAGGATTTAGCTTTTCCACAATATCAAATAAGTCATCTAGACTTTTGGCTACCAGCCTGTCAGACACTTCTTCTTTTTGGCTCTCTTGGTCCATTATTATTTAAGTTTATCACAATTTTTCGGTGGTTGACAGAGGCTGGATTTTTCGTCATTTTTCTGCTAAATTTAAGGGGTTTAAGCAAGAATTGCCGGATCGTCTAATGGTAGGACGTTACCCTCTGGAGGTAAATATCTTGGTCCGAATCCAAGTCCGGCAGCAAACTCGTGCATAGCTCGAGACGCATTAAAAACATGAACGAAATAAAGATCGAGGTCAAAAGTAAAGTTTACAGATTAACCAATTTAAATAATGGCAATAAGTATGATCGTGCCCAAAAGAGTGCTGGTCTTGGCGCTGGTCCAGAAAAAATTCTTGCTTACTATGATAAATTATCCGGAAGAATCGAAGATGAGGATTGCAATCCAAAACAGAATGGTCTTTATTGGAAGACAGAAAATAAGAAGGATGGACAAAAATTATACCTTAGAAAGATCTTAGGTCGTATTGAAAAAATTACAGAGCATCCGGTAATCTCTTCGATTATAGTTATTTTTGTTCTTGCCTTTTTGTGGTATTTTTTAGGTGTTGATCTTTCACGTTTTAAATAAATATTATTAGTTTATAAAAATAACTTTATGAAAAATGTAGCATTGACAATAATAATTTTCTTATTAATTCTTTCTGTCGGGTACCTATATTGGAAAAACCAAAATAGTGAGACTGTTTTTAAGTCAAACCAAGAAAATAAATGTTTTTCATGGAGTGTCTATAATCCTTCTACTAAAGCTTGGCGTTGGAAATCCGAAGACCTTAATGAATATTTCCCAAGCAGAGAAATGGCCGTAGATAACTGCATGTCAATATTCAATGGTACCAAAGTTAATTAATTTTAAAGTAGGTGCTCAAGTTACTTCGGATATGATTACAAATTTCATTAAAAATAACCTTTCAGGGTTTGACCGGGAACGGTCTCAGCTCTAGTCGGCCAGCTATGAATCCCGGTCAAAGAATTTCTTATATAAAAGATATCTCGAGGAGTCTTGGAAACTATTCTTGGCCTGAAATAGATTTGATTTTAGAGCAGTTTGGGCTCCCAACCTCAGATAATTGGGCTGGAGACAAGAATTCTTATGGTCTAGAGCACATCAAAAGGGCTGATGATAAAGTTTTGCAAGAATTAAATATATACCTAACTAACGGTGTTATCGAGGACGAGAATGAGGAGGTTTCTTCTGATAGAAATAATTTATGGTTGCCAAATAAATTTAGGCTTTTCATTAGTCATTTGGCTGAGAATATGAAAGAAGTTTCTGGAATCAAAGAACATCTTTCTGCTTATGGCATAGATTGTTTTGTCGCTCACCAGGACATTGAGCCTACTGCAGAATGGCAAAATACTATAGAATCTGCGCTTAGAACTTGTGATGCAGCCACAGCCATTCTGACGGGTAATTTTCATAAAAGCAACTGGACTGACCAAGAAATCGGATTTTGTGTGGCTCGACGAATTTTGATTATACCCGTTAAAATAAGCATTGATCCATATGGTTTTATTGCCAAATACCAAGCAAAAAATTGCCATGGACATACATATTCACAAGTCGCAGAGGAAATTTTCTCTATACTGATTGGAAACTCGTTGACATCTGAAAGTTTAAGTAAAAACCTAGTTGCCAGTTTTGTCGAGTCCTCAAGTTATAAAGAGGCAAAGACTCTTAGTCTTTTGCTAACTAAGATTAGAAATTGGACACCAGAATTATTAAGAAGCATTGAGGGTTGTCTAGAAACAAATAGGCAGATAAGCGAGGCTATTGGTGTCCCTGAACGCCTAAAGATAATATTGGATAAATATAGCAGGTAATATTATGCCGAAAATTCTAGCTATCTCTTTGCCCGAATATACGATTGACTCAAAACCGGATTATGTTGGCTTGGGGAGGAAAATTGATGAAGTAATTGAAAATAATTTTAGTGGGCAGAAAATTGCGATTCGAGCCATTGGCTCGGCCGATCACCCCAATCTTTCGCTTGATGATTTGGCGCAGACAATTTTAGAGAAGGGGACAGACAAATATGACTCTAAACGCAAAGGTGTTTCGCCTGAAGAATTTGCGCCTTATCATGCTGATTTGCAGGCAAGCGTCTGCGATGTGGTTAAGGGACAAGTTAACGAAGGGTCGGATATTATTCAAAAATTTTACGAAAATGCGCCACTTGATCGTGGGTATGCCTTGCGAATTGATCTTTTGCTTATTTATGACTTAGAACAATTGGTTCAAGCTGAGAAGGTTGAATTGGATAAGCCGGGCACTCATCCACGCCTTGAGCCTTATCTTTTTCGCTTCAAAAATCCTGACCGCAAGCCCGAAGCCCTATTAGGCGTAATCAAAATTTTGTAGTATAAAATAAATTATGAAAATACTTTTTATTAGGCACGGGGAAACGACGGGGGATGTGGAGAACCGTTATGGCGGGGATTATGATGATCATTTGTCGCCGAAGGGGCAAGAACAATCTAAAAATCTGGCCGAGATTTTGAAAGGCAAAGGGATCGAAGTGATTTTTGCGAGTCCATTAATTCGTGCTCAAGAAACGGCGCAAGCAGTTGCCGGGCAAGCGGGTTGCGAAGTTGTGGCTAAACAAGACCTCAAAGAGAGAAATCAATATGGGATATTAACAGGGATGAATAAAGATGAAGTGAAAGAAAAATACTCTGAATTAGTCGAAGCGCTTAAAGATCGACTAAACACAATTGAGGGGGCCGAATCTTACGAAGATTTTAGTGAGAGAATTGCCAGTGAATTTAATAAAATTGTTAAGGAGGGCGAAGAGGAGAAAGGGGTTATTGCTATTGTTTCGCACGGCGGACCTTTTCGCGTCCTCTTTCGCGATATTTTGAAATGGGGCGAATTAAAAGAAATTGGCGATTGCGCTTTTGTCGAGCTAGAGAAAATTGGCGACAGATTCTCCTGGCTAGATGCCGGAGGCTTGGTTCCTGAATTTGAAATATCAGCTTATAAGAAAAATAAATAATATGAAAAGAATCATCATTGTTCATGGTTGGTCGGGGAGTCCAAATGATAATTGGTTACCTTGGCTAGGGCTTGAAATTAATAAGCTGGGATATGAGGTTATCGCTCCAACGATGCCCGATGCTGATCGGCCAATTATTGAGACGTGGGTGAGTCACTTAGCACAAGTTGTTGGCGCTCCAGACGAGGAGACGTATCTTATTGGTCATAGTGTTGGTTGCCAAACTATCCTTCGCTATTTAGAGTCTATTAAAACACCCATAGCTGGGGCAATTTTTGTCGCTGGCTGGTTTAATTTAGAAAATCTTGAGACTGAAGAAGAAAAAAAATTAGCCGGACCGTGGATTGAGACGCCGATTAATATTGAGAAAGTAAAAGCAGTTTTGCCCAAGTCAACGCTTATTATTTCTGATAATGATGATTATGGAGCTTTTGAAGAAAATAAGAAAAAATTTGCTGAATTTGTCACCAAGACAGTGGTCTTGCCTGGGCGGAAACACATTGTAGATGATAAAGCCCCAGAAATTTTGACAGAGTTTTTATTGTTGGTGAAATAACTATGGCTACAATCGAAGATTTTGAAAAATCAGGATCATTTGAAGAAGATGCTCGCTATTGATGCCAATGCTTCTTTTGTCGGTGAGCTTGGTCTGGGCTGTAATCCGAAGGTCAAAAAATATACCAATAATCTTTTATTTGATGAAAAAATTGGCGGGACGATCCACCTCGCTCTTGGCTCCGCTTACAAAGAAAACGGCGGTGGCAATGACTCGGCCTTGCATTGGGATATTGTGAAAAGTATGAAGCGAGCGAAAATTATCGTCGATGGCAAAATTATTCAGAACAAGGGAGTCTGGAAAATTTAGTTTGTCCCCAGCTTTTTTCTCTTGATTACCAAACCTACCTAAAAAAACTCCCGGGGCAAGCTACGCTTGTCCCGGGTTCGAGTTGGTTTGGCTAGTGGGGTTCTATCATAAGCCCCACTCCGTCTTGCCTGGTCAATCTCACGGTCACCTCCCCTCTGATTTCGATTTGCCACCCGCGTTGTCGGGTGAGCGTCATTAGCCTAAGTCTGTCGACCCCAAGAAATTCTTCGACCACCTGGTAATAGAACTCCTCTTCCTGGAGCCTCATAGGGATAAGATCCTCCAGCTTTGCGTGGCACTTCTTGCACAGGAAGATCGTGGGCGTCGGATGAGCCCTCGAAGAGAGGAAATGCCTCTTTGGCAGGATGTGGTGCTGAGAAAGTTCACGGCTCTTTGCGCCACATCTTGCACACTGACATTTTTTGGGGTATCTTTTTGTTCCCGCCACTGGGTCTCCCTTCTTCCAGAGCTGGTCGTTGGCCAATAAAATTAGAGAACATCTCTTTCTCTAATTTGACACAAAAAGATGATTTTGGCAAGAGGAGCTATTTTTTTAGTAAGAGATCGATCTTTTTTTCCAAGCGATCGACTTTCTGGAAAAGACCCTCGAGCTGGCTTTCCTCGGCGGAGATTTCCGCTTCCGTTTTTTCAATTATTTTTTTCTCGCCACGTAGGCCAGAAATTATTATTTGATCACCGACAAAATAGGAGACAAAAATCCCACTACTCAGGAGTAAAATTAGGCTAACAATAAACCACGGTAAGGCATGCCATTGATTCATGAAAGTGACCGCAGTAGCGAGCTCGGTGACGCTGTACCAAAAAAGAGCGATACCAAAACCGCCAATAATCGCATAAAGGACCGGAGTCCGACTTAGCCGACTTCTGGTGCGGTCCTCAAATTCATCAAAAAAACTAATGAGTTTTTTAAACATTTTGATTAAATTATAAACATCTTAGTAAAAGGTACTCACATTTTAACTTTTTTGTGATAAAATTACTAGATGTCGAAAATAGCGATAATTGGGGTCGGGGAGATGGGGCAAGTTCTTGGTCAGATTTTTACTCACGCCGATCACCATGTCTTGTATTGGGATAAAAATGAAGATCGACTTCGTCGCCACCCAGCGCTCCCTTTGCCCGAGGTCGTCGGTGAAGCAGATTTTGTTTTTATGTGCGTGCCATCTTGGTGCTTGCGTGAAGCCCTAGTCTTTTGTGGGCATTATTTAAACAAAAATTCGGTGATTGTCGGCATTTCGAAAGGTTTTGATGAAAACACTGGGCAAACTGTTGACGAAATCTTAAAAAAAGTTTTACCGAAAGGGCAGAGTTTTGCCGTTTTGGGTGGGCCAATGATTGCGCAAGAAATTGAGGTTGGTGGTTTTGGAGCTTGTGTTGTCGGAGCGAAAACGATTGGTCTGGCCGAAAAAATAAAAAATCTTTTTGATAAAAGCAATATTTTTGTTTCGGCGACAAAAGATCTGCGCGGGTTGTCGGTGTTGAATGCTTTAAAGAATATTTATTCTGTGGTGATGGGAATTTTTACCGGTTTAAAATTGAACTACAACGAAAAAGGTTTTTTGTTTGGTCAATCATTAATCGAGATTGGCAAATTGAATCAATCGCTTGGCGGTAAAAAAACGACTTTTAATAACCCCGCCATTCTTGGTGATTTTTGGGCGACGGGCTTAAGCTCCGATTCTCTTAACCATAAAATCGGTTTAGAAATTGCGAAGTATGGTTCTGCCAGTGGTAAAAGTGAAGGTTTAGCCTCATTGCACCCACTGTTAAAAATTCTTGGTAAAAAATCTAAAGCGTTTCCAGTTCTATCGATTTTAGAAAAAATAGTAATTTTTCAAGCTGACCCGAAAGAGGTTCTTGCCGAGTGGCATAAATTATCGTAAAAATCTGGAAATTCTCTTGATTGACAGGCTTGATATTTGAGTGTATAATCAACAGCAGAAACAATGGTAGGGCAGACATGCCCAAACAAACCCGACAGGGTGCCTGGACACAGGCGGAGGAAAAACAATGGAGATTTTAGGCGTTAGCGATGAGGTGGTAGGCCGGTTGTTGAAGGGATCAGAGAACATTAATCGGATGCGCGACGAAATTGATCAGTTTGTTCGCATGTTGATTGGGATGTCGACTCTTCGTCCTTTCGTTTCCGCAGTTTTCCCGTTCCCCGGCGGCAAGTGGATTCTGTACGGGATTAACATCGAAAGGCCACGAATTTATGCCGAGTGCCTGGTCGACACCGCTTCGGGGTGGGTTTGTGGCTATAATTCGGATCGCTCAGGGTGCGGACCGAGCTTTCTCACTGAACAGGTCGCAGACGTTCATTGCGCCCTCCAGTACTTTTTGCAACTAATGCTTAATCTCGATATCCGGAACTTAAAAGATCGGCTCGGGGTCTTGCTCCGCGCTTCGTAAGTGCTCCGTTCGAACAAGGAAGCCCCGCTTCTTGCGTTCGGGCGGGGTTTTCTTTTGTTTAACAATCAAATACTAAAAAACTTCACGACGATGAGAATTTTTAGTAATAGAAAATTTTAACAAATTTTTAATTAAACAAACTCTCTACCACTTCTTTAATGAGATTGCCGTCGGCTTGGCCCTTGATTTCTTTCGTGACAGCCCCCATTAACTGGCCAAATTTGGTTTTGTCTATAATGCCGAGCTCTGTCTTTTTCGCCTCAGCGATTTTTTGAATTTCTTCGCGCGACATTTGAGCCGGGAGAAAGGTTTCGATGATTTTTAATTCGGCTTCTTCGATGGTGGCGAGGTCTTCACGCTGTCCTAGTCGGAATTGTTCGATCGAATCTTTGCGCTGTTTGGCTTGGCGTTTAATAACGGCAATTGCTTCTTCGTCCGAAAGAATTTCATCTGGTTTCCGGCGCTTAGCAACGAGCTCATTAGTAAAAGCGGCGACCAGACTCCGGACAGTTTTTAGGCGATCGGCATCGTGGGCAAGCATGGCCTTTTTAATCTCTTCTTTGATTTGTTGATGTAACATTTTATTTTTTTATTGGTTATTAATTTCTTTGGCTAATTTAGCCACTAAAACTTTAATTTGGTCTTTTGTCTTTACATTAAACTCTTTTGATTGACCTTTCGGATCGACAACTTCCCAAAGTCTTGTCTTGGGGTTATTTTTTATGTAATCGGGGATCGTTTCTGGCTCAGCCATTACGACAACCACGTCGGCCTCTTCGATCATTTCGGAAGTGACTTGGGTCATTGGGTTTCCGCTCATCTCGATATTTTCTTCCCTCATTGTCTCAAGGACGTTGGCTGTTAACTCGGCTGGGACATCGCCAACTGTGGCAAACTCTTCTTTGACTTTTGTTCCGGCTGACTTAGCCATACCTGGGACAAGGCAATTATAAAATTCTCCGGCCATTTGGCTTCGAGCCACATTGCCTCGGCAAAGGAAGAGAACTTGGGGGGATTTCTTAGTCGGATCTTTTTCCATTGGGTTATTTTAGCATAAATGGCAAAGTCCTACGAGCTTTTGGGAGAAGAGAACCTTCCAAAAGCTCGTAGGACTATTTGAGCCAGCTCACCGAGAGGGCGAGACCGACTAGCGTGATGGCAAGGATGAGCCAGCCGATCACTTTCATGGGCTCTTTCCAGGACTGAGGAGACTTTTTCTTGGCTTTCTCCTTGTGCCTCCGGGGTCGCCGGTGACTAGGTGCAGTTTGCCTATTGCTTTCCATTGGGGTCTCCCTTGTTTCAACTCTCTACCTCTAATACTATGCTGAAAAAGCAAAAAGTCAAAAAGGTGCTATAATTTCTTAGATGATTACCAAGGAATTTGAAATAGCCTATAAAAGACTAAACAAAGCTCAGAGAGAGGCCGTGGATACAATCGAAGGCCCTGTCATGGTCTCGGCTGGCCCGGGGACAGGCAAGACTCAGATTTTGGCCTTACGAATCGCTAATATTCTGCTCAAAACCGATACCAAGCCGGAAAACATTTTGGCGATTACTTTTACCGAATCAGGCGTACTCTCAATGAGAAGACGTCTGGCGGAAACCATCGGGACGCCGGCTTATGGGGTCGCGATTAAAACTTTTCATGGTTTTTGTAATGACGTCATCAAAGATGAACCGGAAAGTTTTCCTAACATTATTGGGGCGACCAATATTACTGATGTTGACCAAATAAGAATTCTCGAAGAAATTTTATCGGCGAATGTTGGTCCAACCGAAGAGCTCGGAGCATCACTAAAACTAACCGAATTAGTCACTCGCAACGATCCCTTTTATTATTTGCGAGCGATCCTCTCGGCCATTAACGAGCTCAAGCGCGAAGGGGTAAGTGTTGAAAAGTTTCAAATGGAAATCAAGAAAAGTTTGAAAGAATTGGCGAACATCCCCGATCTTTATAATGAAAAAGGGAAGTATGAGGGGCAAATGAAAACGAAATATGCTGATGAGTTGAAGCGTCTCAAGAAAAATAAAGAGTTGGGTCAAATCTATGAGGCTTACCAAGTCAAATTACGTGAGCTAAAATATTATGATTATTCCGATATGATCAGCGAAGTGGCCGAGGTTTTGACTAAAGACAAAGAATTATTACTCAAACTTCAAGAGCAGTATCAATATATTTTAGTTGACGAACATCAAGATACTAATAATGCCCAGAACCAAGTGATTGAATTACTTGCCAGTTATTTTGATAATCCGAACCTTTTTGTGGTTGGTGATGACAAGCAAGCGATCTACCGTTTTCAAGGAGCTTCACTCGAGAATTTCTTATACTTCAAAAAACGTTATCCTGAAGCCAAGCTTATTTTCCTTGATGAAAATTATCGCTCTAGCCAAAGGATTTTGGATGTCGCCGATAGCCTTCTTTCTGGTGAGAAAAAATTACAAGCGAAGGCCCTCCATCAATCGGAGCCCGTTAAACTTTACGAGTTTACCAAAAAGGTGGTTGAAGAATATTTCTTGGCCCGAGATATTACAAACAAAATCAAATCGGGAGTTGCCCCCGAACAAATTGCTGTTTTTTATCGTGACAATCGTGATGTTTTTGCCATCGCCAAATCGCTTGAACAAGCGGGGGTGCCGGTTGCGATCGAATCCGATCAAGATATCTTAAATGATGTTGATTTGCGAAAACTTATTACGATTTTTCGAGCGGTAGAGAAAGTGGGTGATGAGAAATTATTCGCGGAAACTTTGCACCTCGATTTTCTCAAATTTGACCCACTGGATGTTTACAAATTAATCCAACAGGCCTACAAAGAAAAAACCTCGATTATCGATTTGGCTAAAAACAATCCCGTTTTTTCTCACTGGTTTGAAAAGTATCTCACCCTGTCTAAAATTGCCAAGAATGAAGGCCTTGCCGAATGTTTCGAACAGATTGTGAGAGAAAGTGGCTTTCTTAATTATTTATTGTCCAAGTCGGAAACGGTGGAAAAGATTGATAAACTGGGCGGTTTATTCGATGAAGCGAAGGGCTTAATCGAACGTCATCGCGAGGGGAAGCTCACTGATTTTATTAGCTATCTTGATCTCTTGGTCACTCATAATATCCTTTTGAAAAAAGGGGCGGAAACGATTGTGACAAAGCGGGTGCGGTTAATGACAGCGCATAAATCGAAAGGTCTTGAATTTGATCACGTTTACATCGTCTATGCTTATGATGGTCATTGGGGTAACAAAAAGAAAAGAGATCTGATAAAATTACCAAGACAACTTTTTTCTTTGACCGAAGATAAAGCGGTTGAAGAAGAAAATAAAAACGACGATGAACGGAGATTATTTTATGTTGCTCTAACTCGGGCCAGAAAGACGGTGACGATTACTTATTCTCGGGAAGATGAAAATAAAAGGGAACTCCTACCTTCACAATTTATCGGCGAATTGAAACAAGATTTAATTGAAAAAATGGATGGTTCGTCTTTTGAACAAGCTTTTGAGCTTCACCCGGAAATTATCTTTTCTCCTCGTCAGTCTCGGGCCGTTTCCGTTCAGGACAAAGAATTTATTCGGGCCCTTTTTCTTGAGCGAGGGCTAGCGGTGACCCATCTTAATAATTATCTCAAGTGTCCCTGGAATTATTTTTATACCAATCTTCTTCGTTTACCAAAAGCGCAAGAGCCACACTTGATGTACGGGACGGCCATTCATGGTGCCCTTCAAGACTTCTTCAATAAATTTAGTGGCGAGGAAGATCCAGACAAAGCTTTTCTCCTGACACGATTCGAAGCCCACCTAAATCGCCAACCGCTAATGGCGAGAAATTATGGCGAACTTTTAGAGCGTGGCGAGCATGCGCTTGGCGGGTACTATGATTTTTGGGAAGGGCAGTGGCGAACCCAAGTTTTAACGGAGTTTAATATTCCGGGTGTAATCTTAACACCAGAGATCAGATTGACCGGCAAAATCGATAAGATGGAATTTCTCGGTGACAATGGCGAAGTTAACGTCGTCGATTATAAAACCGGCAAGCCAAAAACTCGTGGTTATGTGGAAGGCTCAACCAAAAATTCAGAAGGGGACATCAAGCGTCAGATTGTTTTCTATAAATTGCTTTTGGATAATTATGCTGATGGAAAATATAAAATGGTGAGTGCGACCATTGATTTTGTTGAACCGGACGATAAAGAAAGATATAAGCAAGAAAATTTCACGGTGATGAAAGAGGAGGAACAAGAATTAATCGATTTGATTAAAAAAGTCTCGAGTGAAATCTTGGGTCTAGAATTTTGGGATAAAACTTGCGATGACCCCAAATGCGAATTTTGCGCCTTGCGCGAAATGATGAAGGGTTAATTTTACTGAAGCGAAAGGTCACGCGGAGAACGCGCGACCTGTTGATCGGCCGAGAAATAATCCAACTCATAAAAACTGAAAGGTTTTGACCAGAATTTCTCGGGGGTGATAGTGCCCATCTCGGAAGGGAATTACGCCTTTTCCTTTACCGACTGAACCGCCATTTTTGCTTGTGGGGGTGAATTCAAAGTATTCGATTGCCGCACACGAAGGCTGGCTGTTCGCAACTCCCGGTTGTTCGTCAAGGGTAATCTCTACCTTTGTTACATAAAGGATTCGGCCCGAAACTCGTAATGCCTGGCCACATTGTTCTATCTGGCAAATACAGATTTGCCAGCCGAGTTCAATTCGGCTCAGTTCTCTCGACACAATACGCATAACTGACCTCCTCTGCTGTTCCTTGTCTATTATTTACCGAGGTTCAAGAAAAAGCAAATATCGTTTTAATCAGAACCCGAGATTATCTTGCCGTTTTTAATTTTACGTGCTATAAATAATTCCGGAAAGGGGGTGATTTTAATTGCCAGACAAAGATAAACCATCGATTGCTTTGGTTGCTGAGGGCGCGAGAGTACAGGTCGGCGAGAACGTTTTCATCGTTCGGCTAGTGAATTGCCGATGTCTTTTAGTCGCCTGCTGTAGCCTCGTCCCGGAAATCGGAGGAGAGCCAGTCGAAGCCCAATTCTGGTTCGGTGGTCGCGAACCGAAGGTGATGTTTACCACTGAAGAGGGGCGACTTCCGGCTACGTTTCTTGGCTCTGCCGACAATTCTGACGACCCCGCATGAACTCAAAGGATGGAATGTCCCCGCCGAGTTTAGGCGGGGCTTTCTTTTTAATTTGTGTCGCTAAGTCGCCAAGCGTATTTCATTCCGTAAAGCATCACGAGACCAAGACCGAGGAAGATATATTTGAAATCAAAAAATAACAAAATCAACGAAGCAAAAATCGGGCCAACTAAATATGAGAGAGGATAACTTGTTCGCGAAAGAGAAATGATGTGAGTATCTTCGCCCGTAATTTTTTTAAAGAGATAAACCTCCTTCATTACTTCAATCGTGGCGGCACCGGTGCGGTTTAAGAATAAGATGAAAGCCCAAACTGGCCAATTTGGTAAAGTCAAAAATGGAATCATAATGGTAGTTCCGCCGGTCAGCAAAAGGCCGATGATGAGCATTTCTCTTTCCCCCAACCATTTATCGGCAATTTTACCAAGCGGTAATTCAAAAAGGACGAATGGTAGAAGCATCACGGTAAAAGCGAGACCAATTTCTTGCCAGGATAAACCGAGATGATCGTGTAGGTAAAGAGGCAGATAGACGACCATTACGGCATAAAAAAAGTTTAGAAGAAAATCGACAACCAGGACGTTATAAAGATTTTTAGTTTTTGATTTTTTTTCACGACACAAAGCTTTTAAGGTCACCCAGATATTTTGTCCATTCTTTCTCGTTTTTGTTCGAGGATTTTCTTTTAAGAAAAAGCTGGTAATAAAAATAAGCGGGAAGAGGGCCAGTCCGGCGAGACTATAAACCAACCAATAGCCACCACGAGCGACCAATAAGCCGGAAAGAAAAGGGGAGATAAGCCAGGCGGTATTGTAGAAAGTTAAATAAAGGCCACGAATTAGGCCGGTGTTTTCATCCTCCGAGATATTTTCTAAGTAAATATCTAGGAAATAGCGAATGATAAAACCTAGAGCATAATAAATTACGAAAAATAAAAGGATAAGAGGGATGTCTTTAATAAAAAGCAGGCCAGCAATTGAGGCAATGCTGATTAAAGAGAGAAGGGTAATCGCTTTTAGGTTGCCGAAACGGCATAAAATTTGATGAATAAAAAAAATTAAAAGAATTGTAAAAATGGCCCCAACGCCATAAATAAAACCGACTCCCCTTTCACCAACAAAAGTTTTCAGAAAAGACGAATTGATATAGGCTGGGAAAGAAACCGAGACGGTCATAAACAAAACACCGAGATATGTGAAAATACGTAATTTCTTGTTTCTCATTTAGTTAAATTATAACAGACAAATAGAAATTTAAGAAAAATGAAAGGCCCAGAGCGGGCCTTTAAAGACAGTTGGCTACCATGATTCAACGCGGGGGTTGAACACCCGAAGTTTCGGTTGGAGAAAATCCAAATTCTCCATTAACTCGCTGGATTGGCGAGTGGCTCACAACAAGAGTGTGCGCTCTTACCTTAACTACCGGTCTGGGCTTTCTAGCGATTGATTCCCTCTCGTCTGCAGTTTCTCCGTGGCTATTCCCTTACGGTACTCGCCTTTCCGGAGCAAGTAACCCTGGCCAACTTTCACCTGAGGATTACATCAGCAGACTTTCGCCACCTAGCGCGTGCGCGCTAAAGAACTGTCTGAAACAAGTATAAATTCAGACGGCAAAAAAATCAACTTAAATTTAAACCTCGATTAAAACAGGTAGAATGATTGGCCGCTTATGAGTTTTTTGGAAGAGATATTTCCCAAGTTCTTCGCGAACATTGTTTTTGACATAGTCGAGGTTAATCGGATGCATCTTGGCGGTTGATTCCTCGATTGTTTTTTTAGTCAAAAGACGAACATAACGCAGGAGGTCTTGAGATTCTTTTAGATAGACGAAACCGCGAGAAATGATATCTGGCGATTTACGGACTTTGCCGGTTTTCATATCAATAATGGCGATAAAGACAAACATCCCATCCTGAGCCAGCATTTGGCGATCGCGTATGACGACTTCTTGGACATTGCCCGTACCCAAACCGTCAACCATTACCAATTTGGCCGGGGCGGTCTTTTTCAACATCGAGATTTTTTTACCACTATCAGAAATTTCAACAATCGAGCCATTATCAGGGATGACGATATTTTTTTCTGGGATATGGTTTTGTTCGGCGAGATCAGCGTGGACGCAAAGTAAATAATGATTGCCGTGAGCCGGCATGAAAAATGTCGGCTTGATCATTTGTTGGATCCAAGATAATTCGCCTTGATAAGCGTGACCAGAAGAGTGGACATCGGCAATGCCGTAATGAAGAATTTTGGCGCCTTGTCTCGCGAGATTATCTTTTAGCTTCTGCACGGCAATTTCATTGCCCGGAATGACTGAGGAAGAAAGAAGAACGGTGTCCCCCTTTTTTAATTTAACCAAACGGTGTTCTCGTTGAGAGATTCTCATTAAGGCAGCGTATTCATCCCCTTGAGCGCCAGTCGCCAAAATGACGATTTTGTTTTCCGGATAATTACTCATTTCTTCGGATGGGATGAAAGTGTTTTTATTGACCTTCAGATAGCCAAGTTCTTTGGCAATTTCGATATTGGTTTTCATCGCCCGGCCTTCAATCGCCACTTTTTTGCCAAGTTCTTCGCAGGCTTCAATAATCGCGATAATGCGTTCAAAGAGTGAGGCAAAGGTGCCGATAATGACTCGGCCAGGGACTTCGGCAATAATTTTTTTCAGATTTTGTTGGACTTCTTTTTCGGAAAAGGAAAAGCCAGTTTTCCAGACATTGGTTGATTCGGCAATTAAGAGAAGATTTTTTTCTTCACCGAGCTTTTTGTACATCACGGTCTCGCGTTCTTTGATCTGGCCCTTGTCGTGCTCGAGCTTTAAGTCACCGGTGACAATAATATTGCCATAGATCGTTTCAATGATGATGCCAATAGAGTCTGGAATAGTATGGGTGGTGGCGAAAAAACGAATTCGCAAATTACCCAAGCGCAAAGTGTCTTTTGGCTCAACAACTTGGATTTCTAGCTTTGCCAGATGCGGGAATTCTTCTTGTCTTTTTTTAATCATCACGGCGGTCAAAAGTGAAGTATAAATTGGGGGGTTACCAATTTTGGCCATTAGATAGGGAATACCCCCAATATGATCCAAGTGACCATGGGTGACCAATAATCCGCGAATTTTGTGTTTCCGTTGCTCGAGGTATTCTGTGTCGGGGATAATATAATCAACGCCCGGAGCATCTTCGCCTGGGAACAAGAAGCCGGCATCGACGACAATAATGTCGTTACCAATCTCAATAACGGTCATATTCTTTCCAATTTCTTCGACTCCGCCCAAAGGAATAATTCGAATATTGCCAGTGGCGAGCTCGGGAATCTTTTCCTTCACCTTTGGCTTATCAGTTTCTTCCTCTGTTCCCTCGTGATCGGTAGCAATTTTAGTTTGGTAGTGGTGGCTCGGCGGTCTCTTTCGATTGCCGGCAAACTTTGGAGCTGGCGAAGTCTGGGGCGCTGAAGGCGTTCCGGCCGGTTTGGTTATTTGGTGCGGTCGATTTCCTTGATGGTAGGGAGATCGATTGGGTCGATTAAAAGGTCGGCTATTAGCTGATCCCCGATTTGGATGAGGACTGGTAAAATGATTTACCGTACCCGGTTCGGGTTTTTTGTGGCCGATAAAAGTTTCGACATTGCCATTACTATCCACTCGGATTCTTTTTACTGGAGTCATATTATAGTTAGATTAAAAATTAAAAATCAAAGATTAAAAATTATTAGATTAGATTAGATTAATTAGAAGTTAATTAGCGAGCGAAAATTTTCCAAACGCGATCGGTATTTATATACCACTCATAAATATCAGAAAATCTTTCAGCTGGGTTGGTGATGGCCGATAAATTCACCCCATTAATTTTTTCTGGCAAGGTGTAAAGAAAGTAAGGTGAGTATAAGAAAATAGCGGGGATGTCGTTAGCAATTTCTTTATTGAACAATACATATTTTTGCTGGCGAATCTTTGGGTCAGAAATTGTTCGAGCTTCTTCCAAGAGCTTATCGGCTTTGGTGTTGGCATAGAGAGCAATATTTAGGCCGGGATCAAACCGCTGAGAGGAGTGCCAAAAAGGAAAAGGATCAGTATCTCGTCCCATAATTTCGCCAAAGAGTAACGCCTCATATTTTCTAGGGCGAATAATTTCTTGATTCAAATCGCCTGGCTCATAAACTTTAACGTCAACGCCGACACCAATCTTTGCCAAATCTCTTTTGATTAAATTGGCGGTGGCTTTCAGCTCGGGGATATTGGCGGTGTCCAGAGTAAAACTTAAAACCTGACTTCCCGTTTTAATAACCTCAGTTTTTTTAGTTTTAGTATTTTTGACGCTTTTGGTTTGAACTTTTTCCATCAGGTGGTTTTCATTTTCTCGCCAACCGTCGGCGACTAAAAGATCGCGGGCTTTGGTTGGGTTACAGCCTGAGTTTTTGGTGTTACTGCTACAGACAGATTTTGGTGGGAAAGCGTCACTAGTGGTTTGGCCGTAACCATTTAAGACCTGGTCAACGATATTTTGTTTATCGATAGCGAGGTCAATGGCTTGTCTGACCGTCTTGTCAGCAAAAATTTGGGCATGACCAGAATTGAGGAAAATTGCGAAAGTTCTAGGTAGCGGTGATTTAGTAATTCTTTTGCCAGCTTTCTCTAATTTACTCGCTAGCTCTGGTGATAAAGAACTCAGACTCTCAATTTGGCCGGCTTCGTAGGCTTTGGTCAAATCAACATCATTATCAAAAAATTTTATGATTAAACTTTTGATCTTCGGCTCGCCAAGAGCGAAATTGGTAAAGGGCTTCAAAATATAACTTTCGGCAATCCCTGAAGAATCCTTATTAATCCGCGTAACCAAATAAGGGCCAGAAGCAATCGGTTCATTATTTAAATCATCAAGTGGAAAATTTTCGGGCGTAATTTTATCCCATAAATGTTTGGGCAAAATGCCAATCGTCATATTTTCTAAAAAAGAGCCGTAAGGTTTTTTCAAAACAAATTCGATATTCTGGTCATCAATTTTTCGGACAACCACGCCGTTCCAGCTGGCCCGCTTGGCGCTTTTAATCGCTGGGTCTTGCGCCAGATTTATTGTAAAAAGAATATCGTCGGCAGTAATTTTTTTACCATCCTGCCAGACTAATCCCTTTTTCAATTTAAAAGCGTAGGTTAAACCATCGTCAGAAATAGTATAAGATTCCGCAAGATCTGGTATCAAGGATCCGTCTTTGCCAATTCTCATTAATCCAGAATAAACGAGCATCGTGAGATCGCGATCGGCATCGGAAATTGCCAAAAGTGGGTTGATAAAACGAGGCGAGCCAATGATGCCTTCTTGTAATGACCCACCAGAAACAGGGATATTGACCATTAATCGGGCGTTCATTTTCCAAAAAATAACAAAAGTACTGACGATAAAAATCGCGAGTAAAACCAAGAAAATAGTTTTTCGCCGTGTGGTTAAGGATTCAAAAGCAAAACCAGTTTCTTTGAACGAAGGAAATTGAAAATGAGACATAATAAATTAAAAAGCGAAAATCAAAGATTAAAAACACAAAAATTTGGAAGCCTTAAATATTTTTAAGATTTAGACGAAGAGGGCCAAAAGAGTTGAGGCAACAAATAAAATCGCGAGAATGATTGAACCGAGGAAGAGTTGTTTTTCGAGGCCTCGCTTGGTGCGCCAAGGGCTACCGCCACTTTGACCACCACCAAAAGCGCTTCCGAGGCTACCCTCGCTTTGTTGCATCAATATCCCGGCCACCAAGAGGACGGCTAAAATAACCTGTATCCACGGTAAAATAGAATGTAAATCCATTGCTAATAGCATAGCAGATTATTGGATGAGATGCAATAGCTACCGACGGGTGGGTTCTTGACGAGCTAATGTGTTAGACTATAATATCAACGATTATTAGTCAGCGCAAAACGCAAAACTCAAAGAGCAAAACTGAAACAACAAGCTTAAAACTCTAAATCAATGACGGCTATTAGTTTCTAGTTTAAGTTTTGAGCTTTACGCTTTAAGCTTTAAGTTTATATATATTATGGCAAAACTTAATATCAAACCTCTGGGTGATCGGGTGCTTGTCGAAATCGGTGAGAACAAGGAAAAATCGGGAAAAACAAAAAGTGGAATTATTATCCCGGCAACGATCGATAAAGAGCGACCCGAAGAAGGGGTAGTCATCGCGGTCGGTGAAGGGAAGAGGTCTGAAGATGGCAAGTTGATACCGGTAGCGGTAAAAAAGGGTCAGCGAGTCATTTTTTCAAAGTATGGTCCAGATGAAATCAAGGTGGGCGATAAAGAATACTTGATAATTAGTGAGTCGAATATATTAGCAATCATAGACTAGCTTTTAGCTGGTAGCTTGTAGGTGTTAGAAAATTTCTAGATTCTAAAACCTAAAAGCTAAAACCTAACACCTAACACCTAAAGAAATGTCTAAACAAATAATTTTTAATGACGAAGCACGAAAAGCGCTGAAAAGCGGAATTGATCAGGTGGCGAACGCCGTGAAAATCACAATTGGTCCAAAAGGCCGAAACGCCGTAATTGATAAAAGTTATGGCGCGCCGACCATCACCAACGATGGTGTTTCGATTGCCAAAGAAATCACGCTCTCAAATCGAGTCGAAAATATGGGCGCTGAGATTATTAAAGATGTGGCTTCCAAGACTAATGATATCGCCGGTGATGGGACCACGACGGCGGTGATTTTAACCCAAGCGATTTTTGAGGAGGGTTTGAAAAAGACTTCCCTCGGCGTTAACGCGATGGGGGTAAAGATCGGAATTGAAAAAGCCTCAGAGGAAGTCGTGAAAGCGCTAAAGGCACTAGCCAAACCAATTAAAGATAAAAATGAAATTGTCCAAGTGGCGACCATCTCGGCTGAATCAGAAGAATTTGGTCAAATCATTGCCGATGCGATTGAGAAGGTTGGCAAAGATGGCGTCGTGACAGTTGAAGAATCGCAATCATTTGGTGTCGAATCAGAATTTGTAGAAGGAATGCAATTTAATAAAGGCTATCTTTCACCCTATATGATTACTGATGGCGACAGGATGGAAGCTGAATACAAAGAAGCCCTGGTTCTTTTATGTGACAAAAAAATCTCTTCAATTAAAGAAATCTTGCCTTTGCTAGAAAAATTAGCGAGTAGCGGGAAAAAAGAATTGGTGATTATTGCCGACGATATCGATGGTGAAGCCCTGGCGACGCTGGTCGTCAATAAAATTCGGGGAACTTTTAATACCTTGGCTATTAAAGCCCCTGGTTATGGCGACAGCAAAAAAGAAATGCTCGGGGATATCGCGATCCTGACTGGTGGGGAGGTGGTCTCAGAAGAAGTAGGTATTAAATTGGAGAATGTGGAGATTAGCCAATTGGGCCGAGCCCGACGGATAATTTCAAGTAAGGATGAAACGACGATTGTTGGTGGCAAGGGTAAGAAAACTGATATCGACGCAAGGATTGCTTCAATTAAAAAACAAATTGAAGGCGCTGACTCGTCTTATGATAAAGATAAATTGCGTGAGCGCTTAGGCAAACTATCCGGTGGCGTTGCTGTAATTAAAGTCGGGGCAACGACCGAAGCCGAAATGAAATATAAAAAGTTGAAAATCGATGACGCCGTGGCGGCCACCAAAGCGGCGATTGATGAGGGGATTGTTTCTGGTGGCGGTGTTGCTTTGATAAAAGCTGGTGCCAAAGTCGCGAGTAAAAAACTGGTTTCGCCCTCGGCTGATATCGTTCAAGAATTTCAAGTGGGAGTAAATATTTTACTCAAAGCGCTGGAGGCGCCAATTCGGCAGATCGTCATTAATGCCGGCAAAGATAATGCTTCGGTGATTATTGATAAAATTTTGTCAGGCAAAGGCAATGAAGGTTATGATGCCAATGCCGATAAGATGGTCGCTGATATGTTTAAAGAAGGGATCATTGATCCAGTCAAAGTGACCAGGACTGGTTTGGAACGGGCGGCCGGAGCGGCCTCGATGCTTTTGACGACCGAAGTGGCGATCTGCGATGAACCTAAAAAAGAAGAGTCGGGCAATGGAGGAATGCCGGGAATGGGCGGAATGGATTACTAAACAGAATTCAAAAGAGCCAGAAAAAGCCCTCAAAAGGGCTTTTTCTGGCTCTTGCATAATTGTCTTAAATATGGTATAATAGAAAGCAGAAAGTAAAGGTCGCTGTGGCCTTGAAGTTATCGTAAACGTGCAAGTTACTTGGTGGAGGATTGCTAATGTTCCAGAAATTGAAGAAGAATTGGCTGTCGGTGTTGGTAGCCCTGGTCTTGCTGGTCTTGGGAGGAAGCGAGGTTTATCACCGTTTCTTTCTCCTCAAGGTCAGTATCAACCAGCCTCTCGAAGACCAGTCCTTTACCAGGGGCGAAGTGGCCAAAGTCGAGGCCATTATCTTCGGGGCTGGGCCGGCTGAGCTGACTATTGTCAGCCCAGCCGGTGATGTCTACCGGGAGAAGGTTAATCTCCCGACGGGGATTAGCCACGAGTTCCGGATGGGCGTCGCCGGCACTGGCCGCTTCTCCGTTCGGGTGGTCAAACCGGACAAGCGGGTCGCTCAGGCCTCGGTGAATGTCCGGGTCGAGTAGTCGGAGCGATTTCAAATGCTCCGAGTGTTGCAGGGAAAGGCCCTGTGTACACTCGGGGCCTTTCTTTTCCCTTCACCAGTCTCTTTACATAGGTGAGAAGCGGGTTTGAAAGTATTTCTATTTTCTCCCTTTTTTTGTTATAATGAGGTCATTAATAAGCTAATTAAGTTTTTCTCGCCACGGCGGGATAAATAAAATCTATGTCTATGATTCTATGGATTATTATTGCGATTATCGTTTTGGCGTTGGTTTGGGTTGCCCTGTCCTATAACGGTTTAATTCGTTTGGTTAATCAGACGAAAGAGGCTTGGGCGGACATCGATGTCCAATTAAAGCGTCGTTATGATTTGATTCCTAATTTGGTGGAAGCGGTTAAGGGTTACGCGGCTCATGAATCAGGGGTCTTTGAAAAAGTGACCGAGGCTCGAGCCAAAGCTTTATCCGCTCAAGGCCCAGCCGAAAAAGGTAAAGCCGAAGACGCTTTGTCCGGGGCTTTAAAAAGTGTGTTTGCGGTGGCCGAAGATTATCCACAACTTCGGGCGGTGGAAAGTTTTACCAACCTACAAACGGAGCTCTCTGACACGGAAAATAAGATTCAAGCCGCCCGTCGTTTCTATAACGGCAATGTTCGTGACTTGAATATTAAAGTTGATACCTTCCCTTCAAATATCATTGCCGGTATGTTCAAATTTACCAAACAAGAATTCTTTCAGCTCGAAGATGGTAGCGCGGCCAAAGAGCCAGTTAAAGTTAGCTTTTAATTAAAACCTAAAAATATGGAAATTAAAGATCGTGAAATGCATCGCATTGCTATTACGGCGATTGTTTATAATGACAAAGGTCAGTATTTAGTGACTAAGCGCAGTCCGACGAAAAAAGCTTTCCCAAACAAGTGGACAGTTCCCGGTGGAGGTTTAGAAGTTGATGATTATATTAATGACACGCCGACTACGCCGGCGGGTCAGTGGTATGGCGCGCTTGAACGAACACTTCGCCGCGAAGTTAAGGAGGAAGTAAATGTTGAGATCAGTAAACCACAATATCTGATGGATCTCACTTTCATCCGCCCAGATAATATCCCGGTTTTGGTTTTAAGTTATTACGCTCACTATGAATCCGGTGAAGTAAAATTGGATGATGATGCGACCGAATATAAATGGGCGACACTCGCCGAGGCAAAAGAGCTTGATATGATCGAAGGTATTTGGGAAGAAATTGAAATGGTGGAAAAAATTTTGCGCGGACAGGGAACATTGAAATAAAAAAATAAACGAAAGCCACGGGGTAGAACCGACGACTTGTCGTTCCGCCCCGTGGCAGAGAAAACTTCAAACCCCTTTAACTTTCACGTCCTCTGTCTCGAACGGATAGGCCCGGAGATCGATGGGCTTACCATCCGGCCACGTTACGCCGTTGCATCTCGTGCAACGTATCCCATCTTTGGGTTGAGGGGAAGTGGGGATCTCGACGGCTTCGAAGTTCACGCCTCCGCACCGCAGACAAGTTAGTTGTTGATTGCCGGTAGCCCAGGAAACCAGGCCGGCCAGGGCGAGGAACAACAGCCCAATACATATGGGCAATGCGTAATTGTCGGAGAACAATTTGGGATTAGAAAGCATTCCCACCCCACAGATCACCAGTACGACAAAGAGCGCAACCCCGAGTTTACTTCCCATGGCCGAAGCCTCCTTTCAATTTGCAAAAAGTCACACAAACGGACTTTTATTCTGGTTCTAATTATATACCTGAACAGTCTGTTTGTCAAGGGCAACTTGACTTGGCGGAACAATTGTTCAATTTACGCTTTAAGATAAAGATAAATTGAGAACCGATTTCTCTTTGGTTAGAAATTATATAAAAAAATGTTAGAATTAGAAAAATGGCAACGTTATATACCCAACAATCGAGTAATACTAGGCGAACATGGCTATTAATGGCGGTGTTTTTGGCGATTGTGGTGGCGCTGGGCTGGCTGATTAGTTTTTACTACAACAATCAGGCTATTCTTTATTTTGCCATTATCTTTAGTCTTGTAATGAATTTTGCCAGTTATTGGTGGAGTGACAAAATTGTGCTTTCAATGGCGGGGGCTAAACCGGCCAATCACGACGAGAACATGGAGCTCTATCACTTGGTTGAAAATCTCTCGATTGCCGGTGGCTTGCCAGTACCCAAAATTTATATCATTAGCGATCAGGCGCCGAACGCTTTTGCCACTGGACGTGATAAAAAACATGCAGTGGTGGCGGTCACGACCGGCCTGCTCTCGGTACTTAACAAAAACGAATTAGAGGGTGTCATTGCTCACGAATTATCGCACATTGGTAATCGAGACATTTTGTTACAGTCTGCTGTCGTTGTTTTGGTTGGTTTAATCGCTATTTTGTCGGATATGTTTGTGCGATCGCGACTGGTTTTTGGCGGGGGTGATGATGATAATAAAGCTGGCGGAATTTTGGCGATTGTCGGGGTGATTTTTATTGTCTTGTCACCAATTATTGCCACCTTGATTCAACTTGCGATTTCGCGCCAACGCGAATTTTTGGCTGATTCGTCAGGGGCTTTGCTTACTCGTTATCCTGAAGGTTTAGCTAGTGCGCTTGAGAAAATTGGCGGTTATGACGCGCCAATGCAAAAGGCAAGTAATGCCATGGCTCATATGTATATTTCAAATCCTTTTGGTATCAAGAGGATGAAAGGGATAGCCAAATTATTTATGACTCATCCTCCGATTGAAGAGCGGGTTGCCAAATTACGCCAATTAAGCTATTAGTTATATAACCATGACATCCGCAGAAAAAATTACTTGGGAATCTGAACCCACTGACGAAGATATTAAGGCATTTCGTCTAGAGATAACTAAATTATACGAAGCCGAGACTGACGGAAGGTCTCCGACCGGGCATTTTACTTATCCCACCCAAAAGGGGTTTGATGCCAAAGATTTAGGTGTTCCTGAGTTTAAGTTATGGAAAGCTTTTAAGTCTTGTCAGGCGGGAGAAAGGCCTTACGCCGAGTGCTTGGAGATGTTTCGAGAACACCAAAAACAAAGTTTTCTTCTGTTAAAAGAAGAAAAAAGTACAGCTCGGGCTGGTCTTGATAGCATTATTGGTAATAATCTGAGTGGCAAAGAATAAGAAAGTTAATGGGTTAAAAAGATTAGTAATACCTGGAGAGATGCGAGAGTGGTTTAATCGGCACGCTTGGAAAGCGTGTGAGGGGTCAAACCCTCCGAGGGTTCGAATCCCTCTCTCTCCGCAAAGACTAAAATTTTATACTTTTTTGTATTGAATTTTAGGCTTCTGCACGGTGAAGAGGAGATGAGAAGTTTATACCCTTTAGGGTAAATCCCTCTCTCTCCGCCAGATGTCCAAGTTAGAACCGAAGCAAAATAAGGGTTTTTGGACTAAAATTATTGGAGTATGAACAAACAACAGATTTTAGAGGAAATAAAGCGAGTTGCGGGAAAGAATGGCGGTGTTCCCCTTGGGCGTGAGAGATTTGAAAAAGAGACTGGAATTAAACCTTACGATTGGGGAAAATTTTGGGCTAAATTTGGCGACGCACAACGCGAGGCTGGTTTTGATCCAAACACACTTAATGCCGCCTACAATTTAGAGTTTATCTTAGAAAAATATATTGATTTAATCAAAGAGCTTCGGCGATTTCCAACCTCTGGTGATTTGAGAGTAAAAAGTCATAGCGACCCAGATTTTCCGAGTGCTAATACCATGCGACGACTTGGCAATAAACAGGAAATTGCGCAGAAGATTTTTGACTTTGCGAAACAGAAGGGTTTGGTAGATATTGCCGCTCTTTGCGAGGAAGTCATAGAAACATCTACAAAAAAAGAGGCTGAGGATTCAAATGAAAAGCCGAATGTTGGTGTCGTTTATCTCTTTAAGCATGGTAAGTATTACAAAATTGGGAAAACTTACGATACAGTGAGGAGAGGAAATGAGCTTAAAATTCAGCTGCCCGAAAATTTGGATTTGATTCACGAGATAAAGACGGATGACCCTAGTGGCGTGGAAGCGTATTGGCATAGACGCTTTGAATCAAAACGAATGAACGGCGAGTGGTTTGATCTGAACGCCACCGATATAAAAGCTTTCAAGCGTTGGCGCAAAATAATTTAAATATGACGACCAATAAAGAAAAAGGCGATTTGTTAGAAAAAATCGTCGGGCAAATTTGCTCCGGTATTAAAAACGCAAAAACAGAATATAATATAAAACTAACCGGAAAATCAAAAACAGAAAGACAGATTGATGTATTTATAAAAGGAACTGTTGGCGCGTTTGAAGTAAAAATTCTTGTAGATTCAAAAAATTATTCAACACCTGTTGATATTAAAGAAGTGGAAAGTATCGTAGGAATGGTTGAAGATGTGGGCGCAAATCTTGGTATAATTATTTGCCCATCTGGTTTTACTGGGGGTGCAAAAAATAGAGCAGAAACGGCTGGTATCCAACTGTACGAAATTTTCGACCAATCACTTGGAAATACAAATCTTTTCATTCCCTTGAGATATGTTGCACCGTATATCGCAAGATATAATTTCAGGTTTAGCGGCACTTCTGCGGCGGGACCATTTTCTATTCCAACCGACCAAACACGATGGCAATTTAATATTGACGATAAAGTTTTAGCTCCGGCAGAGGTTCCTATTTATATTTGGAATAAAAGAATGGTGCCACAACAAAAAGGAAATTATGTCGTAAAGATTGGTGCAGTTAAAATAACCGACCCGCAAGATAAAATGTCGGTTCAATATTGCGATCTCGATGTTGGCATACAAATTGAGGAAGATTATTACCTTAAACTTTTTCCAGCTTCGTTTATAAGAAAAGTTGATGAAGCCGGAAAAGAGCATTTTGATTTGCGAATAGATGCTTATTCGAAAAAAGAAGATATGCTAAAAAACGGCTGGAGTTTTTTTGAAACGATGGAAAAAATGAATAAGGCGGCTGATATTGAAAATCAACAGCAAGGCGTGAGAGAATTATTGATGAGAGAGGTTTATTCTATTGAATAAACCACCTCATTTTTATCTTTAGCCGATTTAGGCTTTGGCGTTTCAAACCATTCTGGATGAACTTTGTAATAAACCCTTAATTGCTGTATATTTTTATCAATAATCGCGAAGTTAAGCTGTTTTTTCGGTTCAAACTTCGGGGCATCGTCCCCGCAAAGACTAAAATTTAATACTTTTTTGTATTGAATTTTAGGCTTCTGCACGGTGAAGAGGAGATGAGAAGTTTATACCCTTTAGGGTAAATCCCTCTCTCTCCACTAGAATATGGATAAAATCAAACAACCATTTTGGGAAGAAAGTCATAAAAGAAAAAAGTCATAAAAGAAAAGGGGAGTTGGCAAATTCTTCCTAATCCACTTTTTGAAAGCGCCAGCGAACAGTGCCAAAAACATTGTCGTGAATTTCGAATTTGTCTTGGTCGGCAATGACTCGGTCTTTCGGTTTAACCAAAACAGTAACAGAATTTGGTTCATAGCTGAATCTATTTGTCGCTGTCTTGTCAGCATTTACTTCAAGCCCCTTGGGCTCAGGAATGCCAACTAAACTGCACGGCAAATTGTATTGTTTGCTTACGTCTTGGCCTTTAAATTTGTAATCCCCTTTGTCGGGTAAAGAAAAAATATTAAAAGACAGATCGTATTTACCTTGGAATTTGTGATTTTCTTCCTCAGCATCGTTATCGCCAGTCATCCGTGTCTCGGGATCTTCCAGCTTGCTAAAATCCTCAAAGCCCGAACCAGCTAAAAGATGAGAACTTTGGTTCCACAATAATCCACACTCTTTGTTGCCACCGTACACGCCTTGGCCAGATTCATAGAGGGCGGAATATTCTTGATTGACGACATTTAAGTTGTCATCTTCTGGGTCATACTCTAAATTTTCGTGCAGGGTGTATCCGCCTTTTTCAAAATAATTACCAGTGATCGTCCGGCTCGATAAGGCTAGAGACCGATTGATTTTTTGTTCCCAATCAACCGTAATTGTCCCTCGCCAACCTGGGCTACATTTTTTATCAGTTTTAACTTTTAGAACACCGTTGGTTTTATTCCTCAAATCTGAATTGGAGGAAACAATTACCACTAGTTCCACATTCTCTTCATCTATCTTTCGACAGAAAGTTTTTTCTTCCATTCCCGACCAATCTTCTTGGTACCAATAATCGCCAATTTTATAGAAGGCTTGCAGACCTTTGCGACTATTATCCTCGCCCACAAAATCCTTGGGCTTAAAAACGATTTGTTTAATATTTGTATTAGGGAAAGAATAAAGGGTATAAAGAATCCCACCCTTACTCAGTTCGATTTTATTGCTATCCTCACCAATTTTATTGATATCGCGAGAATCCATGGAGTAGGTATTTGGGATTGCCTCGTCGGGGAATTTGGGATCATCAACATAATACTTAGCAATATCTTGATTCCAGTTCCAAACAGCGAAGTCTTTAAAATCATAATTGAGATTGGGCCGACTGTTCAATACATTGCGCGGGTCTGCCGTCTTGCTCGAAATTAAAATTCCAGCGATATCCGCGGGAGTAAAACCGGCTTTTTGATAGAGATAATAAAACCAAATATAAGAAGCATATTCGCGGTTACCCTTTAGAGAAAAGAGGTCCTTGTTGGTGTCACCAAAATAATCACCGTCGTATTCGTGTTCCGTATTGTAAGCATGATAAATAAAATCTTCAGACCAAGTTGCGGTTGCTTCCATCAACCACTTTATTTCCGGCTTAATATATTTAAGGCCAAGATTAAATTGAAAACAATGAAAAAGCTCATGGGCGGTCGTGGTTTTGGTAACTCTCTCATCTAAATTATCACGAATACTTACCACGCACCCTTTTGTTCCACCGGGGAGATTGGGGCTGGCAGACCCATAATCTGCCATGACGCTAGGGCTAACAAAATAGATAAATATTGGTTGACGAACAAGAGAAAAAAGGCCTTCATATTTTGGGACGGAATCATGGACCGCCTGTGACGCCCATTCGGCTCTTTGCTTAAGAGTCGCTTCTTTTGAGGTCTGATACGAGACCGTAACTTTATCCATCGGCGTTAACCGCGTATAAATATCGCCTGTGGCGTTTGCCGTTTTAATATTGAGAATTTTCTGCCACAGCGAACGAGTTTGGTCGGGTGAAGTGTCTGGATAAAAATAACTTTGTGGATTATCTGGAGGCAATAAAAATGGGGTAATGGCCTCTTGCGTTGGTTTAGACAAAGAAGCCCAATTTTGGGTAATCAAGGCAAAGAGATAGGCCTGGTCTTTTTCGCGATTGGCTTCACCCTGATAAACACTCGGCATTTTGTTGTCGCCATAAACGGCTCTTAATTGAAGGATAATATAGTCTTCCAGTTTAATGGTACCGTCTTGCCAAGCCTGATCTAATTTATCAACCGAAGTTTCTGGCTTTGGTTTTTTATTTTTATCAGCAAAATATCGGCTCAAAATAGCCTTGTTTTCTGGGTCGATAATTTTATCGATTGAGGCCTGGCCGAGAGCTGAAGAAGCGGGGCCTCCAGAACTCGAGAGGAGCTTACTCAGAACAAAAATGACAATAACCAAGACGATAACTCCTAGAGCAATTTTTTTGTTTTTTGACATATTTTTAATAAATTAAAGCTGTGCTATTATTCTAGCATTAATCGCTTTCGGTCAAAATACGAATCCTGTTTAAAATTCAATCACCAAAAGAATGATAATGGGACAGAGATAAATTTAATATTTTAAGGTCGTTGTTTAGTTGTAAATTAGTTAATTTCTAACGGGATGAATAAAAAAATCATTTATTTAGCCGGAGTTGTCATTGTTATAATTATTATCGGTGTCATTTTCATAATGAGAGGTCAAGCTCCAAATAACCCATCGTTCTTGACCTCGGAGACGGATGTTAGCGCTGGGGTTTCTCCAACAAATGGCGGAAACGTCAGTGGCGATGTTTCAATTGGTTCATCGAGCCCATCAATTACCGACTTGGTGGCGGGGGAGGCTGATCCTGGATTTGCGACTCGGCAAGTTAAAGGGGTTTGTTATATTCCTGATGATAGTCAATGTCTTGAATATCTTGGAACTGCTTACACGCCAGAGATGATCAAGACCGCTCTTTGTACTAATAAAGGGGCGCAAATAATGAAATCTTGTCCAGCCAGTATGGTTGCTGGTTGTCACGCGATGATTAACAACAAAGATATGGACATTATATCTTGGGGCTATGCTAGCGGGGGAAAGCCAATTACTAAAGAAAATTACAGCAGTTTTGCTGCAAGCTGCTTAATGCT
>Ga0172381_10001083_pt1 | contig 33318 bp, 100 predicted proteins | sample Leawel6488metaG_FD_119754 | JGI IMG/M metagenome (GOLD analysis project Ga0172381, IMG submission 119754) | Leachate microbial communities from a municipal landfill in Southern Ontario, Canada - Leachate well 64-88 metaG | ecosystem: Engineered > Solid waste > Landfill > Unclassified | place... | reverse complement strand
CTATGGTATAATGTTTAATCATGGGGCGCAATTCGCCGTATAAAGAACGTTCCTTAATCCGATCCTTTTGTTTGATATATCCATTTTCCGATTCAATAAGGATAATCTTTTTGACTTCGGGAATTAAATCGTTCTCTAAGGCATCGGCTAAAAAAGTCATTCCGAGTGAACGGAATAACGCCACATTCTTTTTCTGCATATGTCCGAGTAGAATAGCATTATCGGATTTACCCGTACTATACTTACCGCAGAACGCTAAAGTATATCCACCACCAATGACACTTTCACAGTCTTGGAAGACAATCTCTATATCACGGGATTTAACTTCTACTTTAGATTGAGTGGGAGTAGATGGAATACCGGGTAATCCAGGCATTAGTATCCAACCTCAGAAATTTCTATCTTGTCACCGCCCACAATAGAAACTATGCTTTGAACGGTGAGTTGGATATCTGGATTTGCAGCATCAAATACCTTTTGTTTCAATTTAACATCATAACGGTTCATATCTCGTTTAGTATTAACCATCATTAAACATGAGCCGGGTAAGAATTTCGGTTGCTTAAAGATTGCGTCGCCGTGGAATGCACGAACACCATCTTTATGGCTGGCATCATTAAGAATATACTGATATCCCTTACCTTCTTTATTGGTATTAATAGATACTGCGGCTTGAAGGAAGAAATAACGGTCCCATTCCATCTGGTCATAACCCTTTTCGGATTTAAGAACATTTCCATCTTTATCTTTCTTCACGCAGGTAAAGTGCGCATCCTTAATCTCATTGAGCGAGTATACCCGTGGAATGAACGTAACGGCACTATACGCCTTATAGAGTTTTTCGAGTGTTTCATTGATGGTAATATCAAACTCGGATGTGTCCATATCGTAGGCTTTCGCACTCACACTGGATTTTCCCTTAAAAACAAATTGCCACGGTTGTGTCTTAGCGAGCGGCTTAGTTGTCTTTTCAGTGGCTTCATCCAATACAAAGTTATCAATATATGGAGTAAATGCTTCATAGTTCTTAAGGAAGTAATTCTCCGATTCCGGATCGGCTTGATCATAACCAATTTTCTTCACAAAGAGCCGTTTATCCGCTTCGAACGCTTTACGTTCATCTTCTTTGGTGCTATGTCGCCATGCAATACCGACAATGGTGAGTTCATATTGATGCCCAAGAATTTTCGAGTATCCAAATTTGTTAGGACTGTTATCGAATGAATTAAATAATCGACTATCCCGATAAATTGGATGTTCTCCCGCTTCCCATTCCTTCCCGGCGGTTACAATGGTTTCTTCAATTTCAATACCATCTTTTTCCGGGGCTTCATGGACAACAACACCATTAGAAATCCATGCCTTCTGAACTTCCATCTTGTCAATTCTAGAGACCGGCTTTCCATTAAGAGTCATTAATTTACCGGACTTAATTAATTCCGGCATTTTATTATCATCTAAGTCATCCTTAATGGTGGCTCGTTCTCCTTCATTCCAATCCTTGGCTTTACCGAGTTTACCAAAGTAGGCAAAAACGAAAGGATCACCTTTCTTTGGCTTATTGGCAAAGTATCTATCCAACCCAGCACGTGCCCGTGAGAGTAAAAATTGACGGGAACGATTGGCGTTGGCAGGAATCTTCTCAAGAAGTTCTAATTGACTTTCGAATGCTTCAATAACATCCTCAACAGTTACGGTTTGCGCGGCACTTATTTCAGCAAAAACTCCGCTATACGCTTGTTTTTCTTCTTCTGATAACATGGTTATCACTACTACTATATTAGTACCCTTCATTATAAAGTTTAGGGTTTTACAATTTACGTGCGTTCAAAAAGTCAGGGTTTCTAAAAGCGTATAACGTATTCATAAAGTCTAAAAAGTTTCCTACATAAGAAAAATTATCATACAAATTTAAAAAATTATGGATATAATAGGTATCACAACATATCTTCATTTAAATTCCCACCGTTCAGATACAATTCGAAAAGAAGGATACAAACTCGTTTGAAATCCGCTTAAAACATGCATTCCAAATAGTTCACAATACGTTTTTTTCCAATCATTGACAACAACATACATATATGATGGGCATTTTATTCGTACCAGTTTCATTCAGCTTCCCACCGAATTGTTGGAAGGGGAAGTGTGCGGAATGGCAACATCCACCGATATATACCAAATCCACCTTCCCCTAAAATCTCATTCTGATAAATTAAATCGGTATCCTGTAGTGTTGTATAGCCAAACACCATCATTTTTTCCGATGTTAAAAACATTATATATACTTTTTTCATTGTAATGCATCCCGTCCGATACTTGGACCAATTTGGCTGGTTACGTAATTCAGCGCAACTACTATTTGCTCCAAGATCCAATCATCGCAGTTTATATGGCAGCCGAGTAAAGTATCATAATTATCCATCGCTCTATTACGCCCATCCACCATACCAAACTGTATAATGTTCATAGCATATACCTCATAATAGGGAATAGGAATGATTCGCGATAATCCAATTCGAATTTTAATTCTATATTCGGTTGCGAATAAATATCCATTTTTCTTCTGCATTCTAACACCACAGAATCGCCAAAATATAGAAGGTTTAGCATTAGATATCCTGTCCCATTAGTAAAGAACCCCAGAAATGGACAGCGAATTGTACATAGTGTTCAAAAGGCATTACACGTCTATATGCTTCGGGAAATATATTATAGGTGCCGAAATATCCCCATTCTATTATGGACATAAAAAAATGTGATGCAAAAGACTGCAAAAGACATCGTCGCAAAACGTCTATTCTTTCTCCGAAATGATCGTTTTCGATCATTCCTTTATAAAGAAAGTCGAAATTGAACAACTTTGTTCAATCACCCTCAGAACTTCGCATGATAGTAAGTAACTATATTATACTTCGGCGGAGTTCTGATCGTGGATCATTCTACAACGCGTTAGAATTGAGAAAAATTTTCTGATTAATTTTCTTAACAGACCTTTATATACTCAACCGATCAAAGGTGACATCTTTTGCAGTCAAAGACATCACAATTTATAACGATCTAAATATCGAAGAGAATATTGCCTGTTTTATTTCTCTAATAACGGAAGGGGAAACTGCATAAGCGGATATAAAGGATAACCATAGAAAATCGTTGAATATCACCAACTTCCCCTTATCACCTATAAAGGTTCCACAAGTTTCAAAATGTATTAGTTTCATTGGTTATGCACCATCGCTACTAATCCTTGTATAGTATCCCGTACCATTTCAAATGTTTCCGTTCCAACAAATGCACATAACTTTTCATCCATACAGATGTATGGAATATGTACCGCCATTAAATATCCATAGTGCCGCATATAAAATCTCTCCTATACCATCCAAATTGGAAATTATAATCAAAATTACTGATTATGTGTAACTTTTTCTCTATACCATAGCGATAAAGAAACGGATTATTTCTCCAACTAGAACTATTATTATACATATCAAATTCACCCAAATTCTTCATGAAATGTCCACCCGCCAAAATTTATATTGTAGTTAAACATAGGAATTTTTATAGGGATATCAGCATTAAAAAGAGTTGGATTATAATGCATCCTTAATGTTTTGTACTCTATATCTATTGACGTTGTATATAAATTTTTCATACTATAGTTTATCATTCTAACTTAACTCCTCTATACTATCCATATAACATACATGAAACATTATTCGTATCTGATTATGGATATAATTATTTACTTCAATACATCCAATATCAATAATAGTTTGTTTAGTTTTAAAGTCATAGTCGCGTAAAGAGATTATATGACATTTTTCCATAAGAGTAAACTCCAGTGTAATTCTATATTATTAAAACCTATTGGACATGGTATTACTAATTGACCTAAAAGAAAAGAATAGGTGTAATTAAAACCCCTTATATACTGCGTTACATATAAATTAAACATACTATATTGTTTCATTTAAAGTCCTCCATTTTGTCGGATACGTTTCCGTCCGGAAAGTTCAAAGGAACACATATCACAGAGGTACGCATAATCATCACTAACGTATTTAGCCCAGTCTAAAGGAAATTGGAAAACACTATCTAAAAATCTACGACTAAATATTATTACATTACCATACTGATGCTCGGATACCTTCTGTCCAAGTTTCATTTCTAATTGAAGCATATTTAAAACCCTACCTTTATTGGTATAAGATTATATAGATATGATGGACTCATGTCCGACGCAAATTCTACATCATTTCCTAATAAGTTAATAGTATAATACATCGCGCTATCGCTATACCGCATTTGAAATCCGGAATAATACTGCGGCTGGTATAAATCATTCATCCTATAAAGTTTCATTTAAATATCTCCCATGTAAATGGTAATGTAATAAGTTTATCGTGATCAAATGGTATACGCTTAAGCATACTATTCCCAAATACCCATACATCTTTGTAGCGAAGCGGAAAAAATCTTCCACCGTATAGATAATAAGTTTTGGTTCGGTATATTGCTTTATTAAATGTAATTTTTTTCATTGAAAATCCTTCCTAATAGCGTTAACTTGACTAAGTACCGGTTCTGATGAAGCGTATAGTGGTAATGTAGCAATAAGACAGATATCTAAAAAATAATATTCAAATCCAGCTTCTTGTCTCGGAGAAGGAACCGGTCGTGAAAACAGTTCTACCAATAGCATTCTAACTCATCCGTGGGTATACTGATTTTAAAATTAAACATGATCTCTAAATACATCGTGTGTGCGGAAAGGGGAAATGGGTCGCTACGGTTCGATAATAGCCGATAATAGATAAACTGCTCATCAGCGCGCTTAAAGTACGGTCTAGGTTCTTTCAATTGTAATTCTTTCATAAAAAATAAATGGGATGAAACATTTCCCGAAAAAACATCATAGTTCGCGTATACGGATCATGATAACTACGGTTGAAAGTGTCTATTTGACCCCATAAATCGTAGGATATAAAGTCATCGCCATAATTATATGTTCTGGGCGTTCTACCGCCCATAAAAAGTTCTCTCATACCATTTTCTCCTCAATCGGTTCATCTAATCGTTTTAGCGCTAACGTAATCGCGTCCGGATTTAAGTCATACCCAATTCCTTGACGGTTCGTGAGTTTAGCGGCAATAAGCATTGTACCGCTACCACACATCGGATCGAATACTACTTCCCCTTCCTTGGTAACCATTAGAATTAAGCGTCGGAGAAGTTCCACCGACTTTGCGGTCGGGTACCCATCGACAAAACTGTATGCAGGAATATCGTGCCAATAATCGCCCAAGGCAATCGAATTATGTTGTATTCGGTACTCAACCCGTCCAGAAGCTGTAATTCGTATATTTCCTTTACTAAATGCATCGGTTATATGCTCCTGACTCCACATAAAATGTCGCCCGATAGGAGGGTAGTATAACTGTCCACCAAACTCCATAGGTCCACCACTACCACCAGCATATATAGTAGCCCAACGCTCGACGCTGGTATCTGTGGGAATGCTTGGTTTAATGTTAAAAGTTCCATGTTCTCCCTTCCAATATAGAAAAATTGAGTCTAGTGTAGTGTTGAGGCGCCACGTCATATTATTCATATTTTTTGGCTGCCGTCGCACCTTAATTTCGTTCGCAAAATTCTCATAACCAAAAATAGAGTCGAGAATAATTTTGATGTAGTGTGATGCGTGATAGTCGCAGTGAACAAAGATTGCGCCTTTGATGTTCATCACATCGTAACAGTTAGTAAGAATCTGCGTCATAAAGTCTTGATAGGCTTCAAGACTGTCCCATTTGTCACCGAAGCTGCCACTTTCCCCTACATAGTTCCGATCACTATAAAAAGGTGGATCAAGATAGATCATTTGAACACCGGAAAGTGGAAATGGCTCGGTGGCATGATGTAACTCTAATATCATATTTATCTACCATATCGTCCATTTTTCTCATAGAAACATAAATAATATCATCTATACTATTACTATCTTCAATTGATGATAAAGACTCAAGAGAAGTAGCAGCGTTATATAAATAGTCAAGTTGTCTTAAATGACTACGTAATGCGTTAAAGGTATAAAGTCTCATAAGTTAAACCGCTCCTTAAGATCGATAATTTCACCCACAGCATCAGTTACTATATCACCAAATCCTTTATAAGGGTGATTAAAATAAAATGTGCAAACGCCGTCACGTATTTCTCTAAATATACGTAACGAATTATAGCCATCGAATTGATAAACTATCATATATTCCATCCCATCACCATATTGTATAATATATTATCATAGAATTCATAAATATAATCATAAATTGAAGTACAACGAGCGTCTGGATCTCTATTCTCTAATCTATAAACTATCGTGTCATGAAACATGTCAAGCATCCGTATATTACTTCTATAAGTATGAATAAAGAGTAGTTTCATAAAAACCATCCAAATTTATTTATAACTTTATCAAAAAATGTATTACTATAAAATACAAAGATATCGTCTCTTATATACGTAATATTATAGTTAAGACGTTCAGTTCGATCTAAAGTATAGGTTATAAACTCGTGAAAGTTATCCAGAGTTCTTATAATGGTTCTATAGGAATAAAAATTTAGTAGTTTCATATTAAGCAATACTTCCTTTGTAATTTATGCATTTCTTCTGTAACATCGTAAATAATATCATCAAAAACCTTTTTTGGGCCATTATTGTAATAAAAAACGATTGTCCCTTTAAATATGTTTAACTGATCAATCGTCCTTTCGTTATATCCGCTAAACTGATAAAGATTCATTCATAAACCCTCATATTTTCAATAGGATCAAATAACTCACACATATTCGGAGCATGTAATGGTGTTTCAATTCTATCTCTTCTTTCTGTATCACGGATATTCATATCCAACCGCATCCAAAATTCAGAAGACCAGTATGCTGGAAACATAAATAGTATCATCGGTCCACCTTCAAAGATGTTGGTGTTAAGTGAAAATCCTTTATAAAGCCTTTTTCACGAAAGATATTATAGTAGCTATTTAATATCTGCGATGTTAAGGCATACGTTCCAAAGTCTACTTCTATATCCATAATGTACCACGACATGTATCCAGTTCATCAAATAACCAATTAAAACTAACCGATTCACCCTTTACTATCCGCGAAAGATCAGATCCACTTACGCCTTTCACGCTTGAACCAAGATTGCGAAAAAATATATCCGACCAGTATCCCGGAAACGTATAAAGTTTCATCTTTCTATCATCAACCTTCTTACAATACTATTTGTTTCGTCTATACAATCATATATCAAGCCATTAAAGTTCTTATAAGGATGATCCCAATCATTATCATTTTTTAATACATCAAAAACACTTAACTGACGCAATCCAAGGTATCCATTAAACTGATAGACCATCATATTGGTATCCAACTCCTTAGTTCATTACGGATCTCATGAGGAAAAAAGTAATCCGGTACAGTTAATCGTTCACGTATTTCTAAAAATATTGCCAAATAAGGATTTGGATTAAAGGAAGCATAGTTCATTAGAACCATCTCCATCCTTCACGCAGACTAAACATATAATTCGTATTCGTATAATCGGTAAATACATTAAGAAATTGTAATGTATAAGATAAAGATTCACTAAGCATTATTCTTTCCATTTAGAACCATCGCCATTCGTCACGTATAGCGTGAATAATCATACGACATGCAAAACTTGTATCTAATCTACCGGGTAGATCTAAGGTGTATGATAATGCTACATCTATATGCACTTGTTTCATTCGTTCCTCACCAATAAATGATATTCTTTTTTGTATTGTTTTATATAGCAACCTAACGCATTATTGAACTTCCACTTTCCCCGTAAAGATATGAAGAGTTTGAAGGGGAAGTATTCATGCAAAACCCATAACCGCGCTCCATATGGCGCCAACGTTAAGAATTGCCGAATAATCTTATGCCAATCCGGCATCGGTGCCCGACAGGTATATTTGTTATGGAACAACGTCATATCTATAATAAGATTCCCCATTGGTTGGGGTTCCGATATGGTTGTAATACGATAAAATCTAGGTCTAAAAGACTCCATGTAATATCGGATTCTTCGTTCATTCCAAAGTTTGCCCGAAAGAGCGATAGCGATCTTAATTCCTGTCCAAAATGGTTCCGTGCGCTTTTTTCCTTTCCGATTGTTCGGAACAGGTAGGGAATAGAGTTCATAATACTTTTTAATTGTAGAATTTGCATAAAAAATAGCGTGAGAAACTTTCTCAGCCGTTGGAAGGATGTAGCAAGGTAAATACGAGTTCTTTGGTGGCAAGTGCGATAAACTTCTTATTACCCGCCCCTTTCTCCGTGCGGACTTTAACAATACCCGCATCTTGTAATATGCTAATGTCATACGCAACACTTTGTGGTGTAATATTTAACGCTGAAGCTAATATATGCTGGCATACTTCCCCTTCTCCGATTAACTCAATCAAGTGGAGACGGATCGGATTTGACAGCGCCTTGAAGATCATCAGTGTCTTCGGATCGTTTATATACATGTAACCACCATCGTTGTAATGATTCGCGGCTTAAAAAGTTATCTTGTTTTACGATAATCTTCGCGACTTCAAAGCGTTTTTTGGCTAACTCATACGCTTTCTTCCGGCAAAATTGGTCGGGAAAACGAGTTACGGTGAGAATCTCAACCACCCAACCATCCACAGTTTCACTCCCAATTCCAAATTCAAGGTTATACCATTTACTCTTTCTCAAATGGCTTAAAACGGCGTCAAATGGTGCGGGAATATCGACTTCAAAATGTTGTCGATCCGTCGCGCACTCATCATAAATCCCATAAAACATTGTGAGCATAAAAAAAGGTGAGAAAAATTTATCTATATGCTTCGTAATATTTATTAACATTGTTTATACTATTATCTAATTCCTTTTTAATTTTTGATTCAGTTATATCTCTATTAATATTATTTGATCTTTGAATAAGATGTTTTGCTACAGTATAGAAATTAGTTGTATTTTTATTCTTTAATATACTTTCTTTTACTTCATTTGTACAATTTCTTGAATATAAATATATTTTAGAATTATCTATTCTAAGATTCATAATATCAGTTTGTAATATATGAGGATTCCATTTTTCTATATCAAAACTACTAATACAATCATTAAAATCTTGGAATATATTATCAAATAAATTATAATTATCCCTAAACAACTTACTTACTTCTGATAATTTATTAGAATATATTAATCTACAAAATTTAATAATAACGTAATATTTTTTTATACCAAAAATTTTTGGTATAAGTCCAACTATAGATAAAATCCATGTCATAAAAAAAGTAGAAAGAACCTAAACCAATTCTTTCTTACGCTTCCATTCCTTTTGCTTTCCATCTAAGATATCTTGGAATGACCACGCGTTAATTTTAATACCATTTTCTTTATCAAGACGTCTTACTTCTTGATGGAATGTTGCGGCAAAATCTAATGCAATAAAGATACCTTCCATTGCTTTATTTCGCAGCATAGAACCACTAAAAGTATCCAGATCATTACGTCCCGCTTTATATTTCTTGACTTGAATAGGAACACCATTGAGCATACCATCAATACCACCATCAGCACCCGCTTTACCGGGGTTAGCCCCTAATTCACGGTTAATCCAATTCTGGAACTCGAAACCACTAAGTCCAGCAATTTCATCCGGTGTGAGCGCAAGTCCTTCGACATATGGTGCGGCATTAAACTCTTTATAAGCTTCTTCGTTCCATTCTTTGCCTTGTATTTTGTCATATCCATTGAGTCGCCACGCCACCAAACGACATGCTGTAGGGGAAATATCAATACCGATATATTGCCGTTTTAAACGTTTTGCGACGGCTAATGCAGTCCCACAACCACAAAATGCGTCCAATACTATATCCCCTTCATTGCTACTCGCCTGTATAATACGTTCCAGCAATGCTTCCGGCTTCTGTGTAGGATAACCAAAGCGTTCCTTTGCAGTTGATACTAATATACCAATGTCATTCCAGACGTCAGTCATTGGTTTTCCTTCTTTCATTATATCTGATGTATATTTTTTATATCTACCACCTTTACCGTCAGCATATGTAGTATATTCACCTATTTCATCTTTACCTATATGTCCAAATTTTAATATGTCATCGTGAGTATATGGTAATACTGGTAATTTAAAATAATATTTATCAGACTTTGTATAGAATAAAATTTTATCATGTTTCCTATTAAATCCAGTCTTAATATGCATCATTCGTTGTCCATAATGCCATATAATTTCATTTCTAAATTTATTATAACCAAAAATATTATCACAATACATTTTTAGATAATGAGAAGCATGATCGTCACAATGTAGATAAAAACTTCCCGTCGGTTTCAATACTCGGTAGATTTCCTTTAAGCGGGGTTCCATCCAATCCAGATACTTTTGTATATCCTTATGCATGCGCCCACCACTATCTACGTCCCCAAAGCGGTCATTAAATTGACGGGTTTCCGCGCCGTCACCCCAAATTACTTCATAGTTTTTCCGCTGAAGAAAGGTGGGTCGATATAACAAAGGTCGACGCTATTATCTGCCAATCCTTTTAACGCAGTTAAATTATCGCTGCAAATAATTCGTTCCATAAAAAAAGTCGCTTTATAAACTGAACACCGCGTAATTTAAGCCCTGTGTATCACTAATACCTTCGAATGGTTTACCAAATACATCATGATAATGCATCATCTCAGATAGAACACCTATGTCTAACATTATACATAAGTGTCTATATATAATTATTCGCATAAAAAAATGGCTTATAAAGACCAGCCGTCAAATTCCATCCATGCCCAAAAATTATCACTAATAGTTTTAAATGCGTCACACGTTAAACCAATTGCAATAGGAGTTAACCAAATCGCCAATATTAAGGTATACCATTGAAAGGAGATAAATAAACATACCAATGGAAAGAATAGTAGAAATACCGCTAATCGGCTAACTATAAATAGTATGCATTTAAATACCTTCATATAAAACGTAAGTATCTGTTCAATCATAAAAAAATGCTTTATATAGTTCCATTATTATATCTACTCCGTATCGGTATGATACCATCAAAAAGAGTGTCAAATGGATCATACGCGTTTAAAATCTCTATAGATGCAAATACATCATAGAATCCCATTTCCCGTTTTAAATGTTCAATAGTTGAATCGTAAAGTATCATACGCTAAACACCCTATAGTCCAGTCCTTGCCCATCGCTAATACCACGTATTCCGTTATCAAATATATAATAGACTTTCAATGGACCAATTATAGAATAATCCAATAAATCCAATACATTAGATAAATGTCCTTTGCATTTTAACTCCATTTAAAACCATCTCTCCATTGTAAATTCGTCTTTATATTTGGGAGCAATATATCCAATAATATCAATATCTAAGTGCATTCTCATATTTGACCAATGAAAATTGGTTAATTCATCAAATCCGTAATAAGAAGTAAGTTCTTTCATTTAAACCATTTCCAATTATCACGCGAACCGAATATAAATGGTGTTACTACCATTATCTTATATTCCTTCCACGGAATATCAAGCATTATTCCTACATACTCTCCAAAATAGATTTCCTGCATATTAAAACCACCGTCCAATATTTATATATTCCCAATTAAACTGTCTACCGTAATAACTTTCTAAATATAAAACATAACCCAATGCATAATTCTTAAACATTTCAAAATCCAGTTGTATCATTAAATTTTCCACTCCCAATGCCACTGAGGCGTTGTACTTCTGTAGATTCCGTGATATAGGCTATAGTATATCATATTAATATCGAGAAAATTCTCGATAATATGCCAATGAAATAATGTATTATGATTATGACAAAGTTCTCTCATATTATTTGTCTCCAAGGTAGGGGAAGTAGACAGCAAAGAATCCAAAATCTTGCCACCATCACTGTGACAATATTCATTAATAATATCCGATATATAAGTAATTACTTCTTTCATCCCAAATCCCAACTCCATTCCGGTATCGCTATAATCGTATGAAACATTTCAAAATAGCACATTTCTATATCCAAAAAATTCTCAATGATATGCCAAACAAAAGCATTCCCGCGATTACGACATAATTGTATCATTGGAAATCCCACCGTTCCCATGTTGATGTTATAAAATTATCCGCCGTAATTACAATATTGTTTGCATTTATATCAAGAAACCACCGGAGCGTATGCCATATAAACTCCGATGCTCCATCTTCAGTAAAATTCAGCATCAAATACACTTCTATTAAAAGATGTTACATCAAAATTATTATAAAAGGGTATGACGACAGATATATTGCCTATAACGGTATTACAGTAGATATGAAGACATTTCACCGAAAATACAACTCCGAAGATGAGAATGGTAACGCTTTATAGAATCTAAAAAATGGTACAAAAGTTAAGTTAATATTAAGAAACATTTCAATATTCGTCCACTTAAATACTGAAATAAAGTTACCAGTTAATTGCCTCACCGAAAATACAACTCCGTCAATACTACTTCCCCTTCCAAAAAGGTATGGATTTTCCAGAGACGCATCTGACGGCTTAAAAACGGATAGGGCGTGCCGATATAGAGATGACGGTGTAAGTAGTCATCGCCATCGACGGTGACGATAAGTGTTTTGTGCCATCGCGTTTCATTAAAATCGAGTCGCTTGATCGGATATTGTTTATTCTCTACTAAAAGCATAAAAAAAGATTAAAAATTATAATTAACTCCTTCAAATGATCTACCACCTATTATTATTGGGAATACAACAATAATATCATATATATATAACGATAAGTTCCTACTAACATTGTCTAAATTCCATATTTCTGTTGTAATATCAAGTACAAACCTTAACGTCGGAAATTTTATAAGTTTCATCGTAATGCATGTCCCAGAAAAGTATATCCTTTACATATTTCGTGATAGTATTGTGACATAGCGAATTCCCATATATCACTAATATCCAAAAATTCCTCTATAAGTACGGGACTATAAATTAGCTTCATCTTAAACCCCCAATGATATAACTATTAATACCTGTCTAAAGTCAATTAAATCACTATCTAAATTACTAAAAAAATGATAAACAGTATTAGTATAATTTACTTGTAATATATTTAGTAAAAATCTTAAACACGAAGACTTATTTATTAGTTCCATTCAATCCACCATCGTAAATCCCTATAATTTACCGTTGATGTCCAAAAAATGTCAGAAAACTTATACAAATCTTTGCCATATATAGCATATAGAGAGAGATCATTTAGTAGGCGCATTTCTTACCAGCCCACGGACCAAGACGTCGATGACCGGTATCATTGGTTCCTTATGAATTAGTGCGACGTTCTCGGAAAAGACTTTAGAGTTTTTATATCCATTCAGCACTAATAATTCATGCAGCAATTTAAACGGATTTATATAGTATTTCGCGCCTAATTCCAGATACTTCTGGACCGGATCTGTGGCATTAAAGATTTCTTCCGCGTGGGTAATATTCGGTGTCCATTGCGTAATCCGTGTACCTTTAAATGGTGTGAGACAATCGCTAATACAACTCCTAAGATCGCCTTCATAATGATTATAGAGTTTCTGCGGAATATCGCCTGCGATTTCAATACCTAATTCTACGCACGATTCCAAGAGCCACGCTTTAAACTCATCAAAGCCAATTTTATCAAAGTAAAAGATAGTACACCGACTATCAAGAGCATCGCCTAATTCGTGGTCTTCATTCATCACAAAGATAAAGATACAATACGGCGCACACACTTCTACTATCTCTTTTAGCGCATCTTTCGATTGGCGGGTCATTCCCGATGCTTCTTCAAACACTATAATCCGACGCTTCATTGAATCGGTAGGGGAAACTGCAAGCGGTGCCACTTCATCGGTGACGACTTTGACTCCCATTTCTCCTGAACAATTATAGATATGATACATACCACTATCTTTCAATTTCTCCACGGGAATACCGAGATATTCCGAACCGACTAACGCCGCTGCCGTTGTTTTACCGGTGCCGGACGGTCCAATAAACTTAAGGCAAAAAAGGGTATTCTCATGAATCATTTTATAAAGCAATTCTTTATCGGTTAGACTTCCCGCTCGTTTTCTTACCAGTCCCCGTAGATCCTTCCACAGTTTCGGGCGCAACTTTTCCTGAACTATCATTTTCTGGTTCACCTTTTAATGGTTCAATATCAATAAAATAAAATGGGCGATAATCAATGTTCGGTAAATATACCGTGCACCCAACTTCCCCTTTCTCATTATAAGCGGTAATAATATCTCCATCGGTAAACGGAATACCTTTCGCTTTCAGCGCGTTCAATTTAGTCGCGATTTCTTCATATTGAGTATAGCGATATCGGTGCGGTGTATCTTTAACCAAACAAATAACGGCTTGATCGTCTAAGTCTTTATCGTAGATTAAACCGCTTAAACGGTATCCTTTCGCACATTTACCGTTGATAGCATCTAACATCGCTTTTAAATAGTCATTCTTATCAACAAGTTCTCGGCGGAGATTTTTCTTTGCATTTGCTTCCCAAAGTGGGCGCAAAAAGGAATAAAAAGTTATGAACTCCATACCTTTAGTATGGGTAGAAGAGTTTATAAACCTTTTGTGTTATAAATGGAATATTGCGCCTAATCTACCGGAAACAGGAATTATAGTGAATTGTCTGCGTCGCAATAGCATAATCTTTATAACGGTATATTCCTTAAGTCTTCCTTTACAATCTAACGTTCGCATAATTGCCGAACCCATAACTTTCTTCTTTACATTGATTTGAAACTGTAATAGTTGCATAATATATCCCTAAAGGTATATTTTAAATACCGATCCATTTCATCATTATGATAAGATAAAAATGTAATTTCTAATGCATTATCTAATAGAGAGAAATAGAAAAAAAGTTTCATGTTATTTAAATTCCTCATAAAAATACCACCGGATCAATAAACACGAACGGTATCCATTGGTTATATTGGCGTCGGCGTAAGATAAACATTCTCACATTATACCATGGTAAACTACCAAATGGCGTATAGTTAATATTATACGTCATATGAGACTCGTCGATTATATTATAGTAGATATTGATTTTAAACTGTAATAGGTTCATAACCATAACCCCACAACATTACCATTTATATGTGTAATATTAAAAGGCATTTCTACATTAAATTGTTCTATGTCTAATGCCACCGGTAATGAATGCCACACAAAGACATCATTATTATATGGTTCATGTATTAATTGTATCATATTCTAAAATCTTCTTTGAGTATTCCTATAAAATTAGGATTATGTTTAGGCTCAAGAATTGACAGTTTTAGTGCCATGGCAAAGTTATGCCATATAAAAATAGAGGCTGAATATGGTTCATACGCTAATTGTATCATAAAATATCCCTATTCCGCATAAAAAGCACCAACGGTAATTCTCATTCATAAATTTCGCTAAATATGTAACAAAGAATTCCGGCATTGATGTAGTATAAAATATGGTTCTATAAACGTTATTTAAGTTCTTCATTATACAATCGCCACGTTAGAAAAATTATGGTAGAAGCGTTCTATCAAAGGTTCGGGATCTATTATGTATATTTCATTTTCAACTATATCAAAAGCACGTTCAAAACCATGCCACGCTAATAAATATGGTCCCGATATAACATTATATACTTCTCTCATTTCATCTTCACCCATTTTGGATACGCTAATGGTACAGGACGTTTGACCCGTAGCATATTTAATAGCGCTAACTTAAAGAATGGATCATCTTGTTTATGTATCTCCCCACACAATTGTGTCACACCGGGAGACTTATAAAGACTTTCGGCTAACCATAATTCTGTGTTTGGGATATACTCTTTAAAGCCGTCCTTTAAGCCCTTCTGGATTTGCTGCTGTTCTGATTCGACGACTACCGGAGAAGGTAGGGGAAGTATTAGCGGATATCCCTTAAGTCGCTGATATTCTCTCGCATCAGACGGAGATATCCCAAGTAAGTGTATGTGCTGAATCCCACTGTTTGCTTTAGGGATGGACTCACCCAGTATAACTCCCCCCAACTTATAATCGGTTCCGAACCGATAGATTTTAATACTCTCTTCATCGTGAATTTCCTCACCATAACTAATTCTATAGTCTAAATTAAGACGGTCGCAAATTTCCATGACCGCAGTCAACTTCCCCTTTCCCGTCACGACCACGTCCTTATGTGCGACAATAGCACGCTCTAATTTTACACGTTCTAAGGTATTACCCACACAAATCACGGTGGGTTCCTTTATAAAGATACCGGTCATAGCGGCAATCGTTTTACGGGGATACTTATTCATTCTTATGAGAAGGGCTACATCTAATGTCATGTGATAAATCTCCTATTTCAAAATGTACTACTTTAAAACCCATATAAGCGTTTGAGTAATTCGTATCATCTAATGCTCCACGAATTGTATTTAATAGCGGTTCTTCTTTTATCTTATTAGGGTATTGGAACGCGTATAATTTCATATTATATCATCTTTCCTATATCTAATCTATTACGTAATATATTTAGTGGAAGAAATAACTTTACTTGAGCAAAGTCATAGTATAAATGATGAACGTTTATTGCGTTGGTATAAATTATATCATCTAAAAAAGTTAATTGACTTAGAGTAGTATGGATAGACGTCCCATTACTTATATTTAAGAGTTTCATTATATCCACCAATCTATATGCGGAAATTTCATATCAAATTCAATACATTTTTTACAATCGCCTAGAATACTAACCATATCATCGTCAATTATCCATATTATACGTCTAATATTAACGGTAATAGAAGGAAGTATACAACGAGGTCCATTTAATTGATAGAGGTTCAGATAGGAACCCAACCAGATCCCGTTAAGAAGTAAGCACTTCCGCGGGCAACTTCTTCTACTTCTTCTTTGCCGCAATCTTCCCCTTTAGATTGGGAAATACGTTTTAATTGCACAAAGTTTTCAGAGGTACTGTATTCGGCATAGTCTCTCACGGTTTCAAACCGGAGATTATCGGAAACGACTTTAATCAACATAAAAAAATTAGGGCGAAAAGATATGCCAAATTGGACTATATAATAAACCTTCTGGTAGATTCATCTTTACTCTAATAGGTGTCTCGTTATAGACATAAATATTCATAAATTGTGTTATTTGAATTTGAAGAACTCTATAAAATCCATCATTTAAACTACCATACGCATCAAAATCTACTATTTTCATGGATTAAACACGTCCCATATATCGTCTAAGAATTCAATTTGAGGTAAATCTATATTTGTTATATAACCGTGATAATAATAATTACCTACCAGTTCATCATGAATTACTCTAAGGAAATGAGAAGCACTTCCTTCGGTATGAAGGTATAATAGGTTCATACACTAAAGACGCTCCATAACGTTCTATCATAATGTCCATGCGGCAAATCGCTCATTAAAATAGTTTCATATACTACTTCACCACCACTACCTACTAATTCGGTATGGATTATCCGAAAGTAGGAATTACCGCTTCCTTCTCCGTTAAAGTACAATAGTTTCATAGTCGAAACACATCCCTAACATACTTAAATTTAACAAGAAATTGTGTAGTAGGTAAATTCATTTCAGTAGTAATATAACCTAAGACTACTTCATTGCCAACAATACTTGAACGAAATAATGCTAACGGTTCAAATACTGAACCATAAGTAAATAAGTATATGATTTTCACGGTTGAAACACATCCCAAATAGCACCATTATCTTTAGGAAAGTTAGGTAAATCCATTTCATAGAATTTAACACGAGAGTAACGAATTAAAATAAGACAACATTGTTCATGTAATGTTCTAAATAATCCACTAAAGTTACCATAAGCATTAAAGTTTATATTATTCACGGTTGGAACACCTTCGCTATAACGGAATCTTCATACTCTTTATATAATTTCTCCGGTAAATCTGTATGATATGATCTTGCATAATAAACGTCTATGTTATCAAATATATTGCAAATCTCATTATGTAATGTAGGAAGAAAGTTAATAGCACTTCCTTGTACTTCCAATTCTATAAGCATCATATCATGAACACCATCCACGCCGGTTTAAATCGGATATGATGTGGTAAATCCATTATAATAGCATGTCCATAAGAAACATCAAGATCATAGTTTATAAGTTCATCGTGAATAATTCTAAAATGGGATAATGTTGAACCCATGGCACTAAATAATAGGAGTTTCATACGAATAAAAAAAGTAGGATAACTATAAGTAATATATACGGCGCAAAGTCAATGTATTCATCACAACCGCATGAAGGACAGTATTCGTCAAAATGTTCGAATCTACACCGTTTACAAAGCATACGTTATAATAGGCATTCATTCGTATTAAATGTATCTAAAACGGAGCAGGTTCATCTTTATCGTGCTGAATGCACATATTTGGCATCTGAAAGAAGGCTACAACTTGTTTAAGTAGTGCATCACTCATATCCGGCTTAGGAAGTTCTTCGATAAATGGTTTCATAAAAAAAGTTATGTATCCATATCAACTACTTTGCATATCTTAGTTGAATATTCTCTCTTATATGCGTTAGTCTGATTAATACCTTCATCTATTTCACATAATAAAGCGTTTAAACTATCAAAATCATTTCTACCGTGAGAAAACCGATAAAATGAAAAATCAATTAAAAGGATTTGCATACTTCCACATCCATACCAAACATATAACAATCATACCAATCACAACTTTTCATCTGGCATATTAAATCTCTTATATCTTGTAGTGTATTGTATTTATTATTTATTAAATAGATGATAAATTGTAGTGCATGCATAAAAAAATGTTAAAATCCATTAGGATTTTAACTCTCATACTTCAATTTCAAGGCTTTATATTGATCTTCAGTGAGATGGTATTTCCATGCCAAGGCAGCAGTAACCGTTTTAATGGTATTATCGCCGATTAAGTGGATATGCGTTTCTAACTTGGTATGGTCAATCATTTTGAGCGCAATCTTTGACCGTCCACTATATTTAAATTCCAAGAGTTGGCATTCAATATATTTCTGGTGTTGGGCACTCCATTGTCTTTCGGTGGCTACAACGGTGGCGGCTAATGAGTCTAACATATATTCCATACCATACGAATCTATAACCGCAGTCCGTTGCTCCGTATTCTCAATGGCTAATACTTCCGAGCCTTTCGCTTTTGGTCCCCCAAAGAATCGCATCCACAAATCCTTTTTGAAGAGTTTTCCTTCTACAAAATAGTAGTCAATTCCATCTCTGAAACTAATGGCGGGTTCCGATGTACAGTGCAACCGTCGCACATTCCGTCCGGGTATCTGTGGCTCCAAGTTTACTTTAGTAGGGGAACGTACTATAATGGCGGCTTTATCAAACGCGATCCAAATAAAGACACCGCTTTTCTTAATCAGTTCATAGTATTTATTGAACTTATCATGTTTTAGTTCGCCAATTTCCGTAAAGAACCGATAGAAGGCGACCCATCCCCAATCGGAAAAATCTCTCCAACAGAATGAGATATACTTCTGTTCCGCGGTTCCAATCATGGCTTTGAGTTCATCCACTGATTTAGATTCTAAACTCTTTAGGTCGGGATAATCGTCTACGGGTGCTAAGATATTACCAATAAGTTGGGCTTTTAAAGGTGAATCCACAACAATCATGGGTGGCACCGGTAAACTACTTACCTCATAACAATAGGCAATGAATGCCTTTGTTTCTTCTTCATGGAATTCCCATTTAAACACATGGGCAATTACTTCGTCACGGAGTTCATACATCCGTTTCTCTTGTTCGGGAGTTAATTTCTCTATCATAAAATTCGCCGATAAAAAAAGTTAGAAATTTAAGGCATTAACTATACTCCATATATAACTGAATAAAAATGGACAAGATACACTATCATTATATTCTCCCATACCTATTATACTATTTTCTATTATTCTAATAGTTCTTATTAAACTTATACTTGTTCCCATCTGGATAATCTTCATATATAAGGCACCAACTCTACTATTTTAACCATTATACCATCTCCAAATGGATTAGCTACTCTGATATTGTATTGTCCATAAATATATCCAACCGCTTTTAGTATTTCACAAAATACTATAATTTTACACGGTCCTGTTCCCATCTGTATCACTTTCATTATACCACCTATCTACACTTCTATTTAAAGCATTTTCACGTCCTATCAAATCGAATCTACTGAACGGTAAGGGGAAGTTGGCTGGATACATATAATTTTCCGTCATTAGTAAACTTAAGACCCGTAATGATAGACACTTCATAGTTTTCGTCTCCATGCCGTTTTAAACTTATCCAAGCCACAATCAGTCGGTATTACACTATACAATAAATCACTATTTATATATCTTTCAAGGTGCCGTGGAAAACGTTCATTAAGTAGATATGAGTTAATCCCTTCTAATACATCGGAATAATTACACATCCCATTAATCTGTATTAGGCGCATCAGAAATACACCATCCACGACTTAAAGTTAAAATCGGTATATATAACATGAATATAGGAAAACGAAAGTAAAAAAACTGAAAAATCCGAAAAATGCTCCAATAATTTCATAAAAAAATGATTAAATCCGTGAGGATTTAATCTAACACGTTCCGTTCGGTGTCCTCTAAGGTAGCTTCACGTTGGTGGAGCACTTCATAGGTACCAACCGGAATTTCATAGGATTGGTGTTCTTCGTGGTGAAGAACGGCGGGTTTAGTTACTTCCGCATATTGTTGCCAATCGTTGGCGGTAGTAAACACTTTCACCGCGGTGGCATCAACAAATTGGTGGTTATGACCACTAACTTCCCCTTCCGCAATTACTAAGGAGTTTTTCGGTTTTGCAGTAGCAGGAACTGCGTCGGTCTCGATAAAGAGGATATCCCCTTGTCGGAATGCATTACGCTTTTTTTGTGCTGGCATAAGATTCACTTTTATGTCTATTTAAGCTTACGAACTATTTAAGATTTTGGACATAAAAAAAGTTATGATGAAAATAACTTTAAAGGATAATTATGCGGAAAACGGTATAGTATTATAATATCCATAAAACTATGTAACTCTACATGAAATGTAGGAAATATATTAAAGAAATTCATTTCCCTCAATAAAGATGAATCGACGGTAAAAACAATATTTAACATTTATTTAACTTCCCGAATAAATCTATAAAGCCATACTGTTCAACTTTAATATTTCCCCATTCAGTAATACCTTCCATACTAACACGGAGAAAAGCATATGTAGCATAACTAAATAATCGGCTAAAGGAATCTTCAGCAAATCCAATATTAAAATCTACGGAAAGCATAAAAAAAGACATTAATCAAATAATTCCATATGACCATATTTACATGGATCTATTTCATTATAATTGGTAATACCATACATTATATTGTGCAGTTCATTAAAGAAAGTAATTGTGAATATGCTCCGAAAAATAGTGCCGACATCACCGACGTTAAAATCTAATGAAAGCATAAAAAAATCCTAAGCATAAGTCCGTAAATCCCGCTTAGGAAGGCACAAAAGTGGCACAAAACACAGTATTGTATATGGAGATTTATAAATCAAGATACAGATAAGCACGACAAAAAGTAGTGCTTTAAGTTTCACTTGCTGCACTTGATTTCTTCTTCTTCGCTTCTAATTTTGCTAAACGGGATGAAAGTGAATCAATTTCTACACGTAATCCGCTATTAGACGCTTTTAAAACGTCAATTTCCGCTAAAAGTGGTTTAGGATCGGTGTTATGGTCTTTATTCTCTAAATCCTTCACCTTTACTTCTAATGGTAGAATACGTGCATAAAGTTCATCTCGAATGGCTTCTAATTTCTTGTTGTCGCCGAACATAGGTATCGCCTATAAAAATAACGCATCCTAATAGACGCGTTACCAACTTATTATCGTATCAGACCATGAGCCGCCTGTATAAAATGGATTATACAATATACCCTGCCAATCATAACCAATACATATTGTATGAAATGTGAATCGACACATATTTAAAAGGTTCATAAAAAAAAACTTAGTCCCAAAATATATATACTGGATCATAACTTGATGGTATATAAAACGGATTATACATTATACCTCTCCAATCATAATCATATTTTTCCATAAGACTAAACCTAAATCGTGTCATTGCAAGAACTTTCATAAAAAAAAAAGCCATTATAATAATATAATGGCTAAAATGGCTAATGCGTTACATATTAGCCATATAAGACTCCACCCCGGAGATAAGCGTTTATATAGCCATATTCGTGCTTTGCCTTCATTCCCTTCCCATTTCAGATCACAGAATAAATGGATCATGACCGGAAACGCTAATACTTTAAAGTGTGTAATGAAAGGTGTTAACGGATTTGGTAGCCAGAAACAGAACGCTATTAGTAGGGGAAGTATGGCGGAATGAGTCAAGCCGTTCCGATGTGTTTTCCCCTTCATCCATTTCTGGTCTTCGTCGGGATCAGCAATAGCGCTACTAATGATGGCTAATGGTAGATACGCCCATAGTTGTTGCCAGATAAGATAACAAAAAAAGGGCACCAGCGCCCGTACAAACCATTTGGTATGTTGTTTACCGTCCATACATATATAAAGGTCATAAACCTTTATAAGGGTTTCTTCCATGGATCAAAAAATGAATACTTTCTGTATGAATTAAATTTACATGATACTATACTCATAAGACAATTATTCCCAATTGTTCCCAAACTTCTAATCACCTGATTAACGTTCTTCATATCCATACTTCCACGGATTAAAAAATTCAACAAATATATTGTCTGGTTTTTCTATTACACTAATTATATCACGTATTAATGTAGGAACAATTATATCCAATACATCTAAACTATCAAGATATCTCATACATCCCTTCCATATGCCATGGATTATCAATATCAAGCCAGATAACGCCTGCTATTCTAACAGCATGTTCCCAATTTATGTCAGACATATACGGTATAACTTTATTATCTCTAAGGATAATCTTCATCGTTCATCACCATTGATGCCATGAGATAGCAAATCGCGAAAAGACATGAAAAGAACGCGACCATTACGCCATAAAGGAAGAAGCCAACAGCACAAATGATAAGAATTAAGATGAGAAGAAATGCAAGGCATTTCCGTTCATCATTCATTCTTTTTCAACTCCAATTTAGTGATGCGGATATCGAGAGCTAATACTTTTGCGTCAACTTCCCCTATCTTCATTTCGACACGTCCAAGGATTAACTTTAAATCATCAAGACGCTGGGTGAGTTGACTTATCTGGAATGCGCTATACGTTGTACCATCTCCCGTAATTCTTCTAATACGAATGCTAATTCGGTATCGCTACGGATATAGTCCGGATTAGTGAGATCCCGCTCATATTTCTTATTTAGTTCCGACCGCTCCTTTGTTACCAGTTTCATGAGCAAATTATAGTGGGCTGTGATCATAAAAAAACTATTCATAATAGTAAACTGACTCGAAGATTTTAACATAATCTACGGCGCAATAATGTATTAGATAATGATATTCACCACTAAATTCCTTCTTACGCATATCCTTTACCGCTTTTGCTATTAGATCACCATACCACTCCATGTAAATACCTTCCAAAGTCTTCCATAAAATTAGTATTAAAATCAAAATAGAACCCAACTTTCACTTCAGCGCCGGTAAAATGCCGTCGTGAACACCATACCACTTTGTCACCAAATTTAGCATTACATGGTCCACAAACGCCACAACTCCTATAAATTCCCATAGTTATATGTTTCATATACCCATTTCCTTCATATTTGCTCCTAATCTACTTATTAAAGTAATATCAGAATACTCACGAAGAGTAGAGATAAAACATATTCTAATACCTAATCTATAGGTAGTAGTATAACACTTAAGATGTTCGCAAGTATACCAACTAAAATATCTATCTATATTACAACTTAAATTCGATATTATCATCATATTTTAAACACTTGTCCGCGATTAATCGGCTGGAAAAATTCTCTATTCCCTAAATGTACGAGATAGTTGGATTGATTATATACTTCTCCGCATATCTGTTTTATAGTATCGCCTATTATCTTTGCTACAAAGTGCATTAGAATAGTTCTCTCCATCTTTGAATTTGGCGAATAACAAGAGTATCAATAACAATAGATTTTTTACTCATACTACATGTTGGATTTTCTGATATTATATAGGCATCAAATATACAATAGTGATTACGCATAAAATAAGCCCATTAGAGAAACCTTTATTTCTCTAACGTAAAATCCTAAGGGCGGAAAATTGGAACGTTTTTCTATTTAAAGACTTGAAAAATTTTTTTACAGAAATGTAGGAAATTGATTCTGTTCACTTTTTCGCAATTCCACGATCAGAACTCCGCCGACTGTTACTTAAGTTACTTACTATCATGCCATTTTCTGTCTTGTTATAACTGTGACATTTCTGTCACAATTTCACGATAGTTTATAAATAAAGTTTCTAAAGGAATAGGAAGATTTTTACTAATCGTATGATTCGCACGCATATAAGAAACGCGATTATAAATCTCAATGCTCAGTTCATTCAATATTACAACCCCGCATAGGAAACAAGACATTTATTTTGCTGCTCCAACACGCTTTACATTTAAAACATTTTGAATCGCAAATACGAAAGGAACCCTTCAATTCCATATGGGAACCTTTCTGTGGCGCGACCAATGCGTAATGGTCAATGGTGGTATTTATAAAGCATGTGGAAGAGTCGATAGAGAAGTAGATATGAAAGTTTGACGGTGCTTTGGACGTATCTAAGTCATAGTTCCGTGTATAGGCTAGGAATTGGACAGAAGGGGAAGTATTAGCGATACTAACCCATTGGTCAAAGTACTTCTGAGAGTAGAAATCTCCGGAGGGGTGAATTCTGACATATTTCGCCCTATTGACCATAAGTTCCAACACGATATGGTCTCTAAATGATTTATAGCGAGTATATCGAAGATTAGATGCATAATGTTTTTTCACTGTCGGAAATGCAAAGTTTCCTTTTTTCGCATAACAATACTGTCGGCAATAGTCCGTCTTATGTTTACACGTAGATATTGGCAAGGAAAAAGAATAGATGTTTTTACCTAACTTACTATTACCGTTGCGTAATAAGGTCATAAAAATAACAAACGCTAATGCGTTTGTTCAAAGGTCCTTCATAAGAAACTTAACAATAAGCGGTCCTAACACTGACCGCTCTTTAGCATCCAACTCTAAGTCGCCATTCTCCGACTGCCAATCGGCAATGATGTCGGCACTAATCCCTTTTATATACTCACCGATTTGCGCCTTAGATTTAATTATGCCAAATTTGGAGTAGTAGGATTGTATCCGGTTCTCATTTAAGTAGGGCAGTAATATACCTGCGGCTGCTTCACCTTGAATCTTTTCAGACGGCGCGCGTTGCTTATCTTTGAACTGTTCGTTTTTAATCTTAATATAGATGGCTTTTCCGTCTTTACCTAAATAGATGTTTTTAAACGGTTTAATCACAACGCCTTCGCATAAATCATTGGATGGAGAATATAGGCTTGGAAATTTGGTATCAAACTTCATTGCGCTGGCATAAGAGACTATAGCGACGTTTCTAATGCATACTTCCCCTAATCCAAGTTTCGCTAGCGTTTCATAGAGTACTTCAGGTGTAACATATTCTTCGTCGCGCATCATACCAAAGATAATGAAGCGTCGCTCCTTGCCATAATCCACGCCTTTGCAGATTTTGGGACCGAAATACTCTCCATAGACACGGAGATTAATATTAAGTCCTTTAGCATAACCTTTTAAAACGTCTATTGCATTATTAAAGCGTTCCTTTATAAAGACTTTAAAACCATAATGGTCATCGTCAGCGGGTAAAACACGTCCACGGGAGCAGAGTTCTACGTCACCTTGTGGACTAATATTGATTTGCATATTAGAACCATTGATCTTTTCTTCAACGGTCCACCATACGTCTTTCATTTCCGGATATTGTTCTAAGAATAATGCCATTGACTTCTCATGTTCAGCATTTTCTATATGCGGATACTCTTTGAAGGTCATAAAAATACTCTATCGCTATAAGCGATAGAGAAATAGGATTGATCGGAGTTGCACCGATGTCAATGGATTCACAGTCCATCAGTCTACTACTGACATACAATCCTTAAAAAGTCCCAAGTGAGGGATTTGCACCCACCTTACACGGATCTACAGTCCGGCTACCTTGGGTTGAGAACGTCGGTGGTAGGGATCGGACCTACGAAAGACAGATTAACAGTCTGTTGCGAGTTACCACTTCGCTACACCGACTTGATATGGGTTCGGGTGGATTTGAACCACCGATTACCGAGCGGATTTGTACCAGTCTTAATTACGAACCCTTTATAAAGTAAAAATGAAAAAAGGTTTATAAATCTTCTTTTTTGAAGACTGCTTTATCTTCTTTGAGATCTAAAATATGTTTATTCATATCTTCTAAATCATTCTTATAGGTTTTAAACATCATTAGAAGTAATCCATTAATAACCTTAAAGCGTTTATATAGTTCTAATGTTCCTAAACGTGGAATGAAGTCGCCTTGTTCTAAAGCGGGATCATTAAGACTGTATTTGAGATACTTCATATTCCCCATTTGGTCGCGTTCGCCGGTAGGCACTAAATACTTTTCATTCTCTAACACCAGAATAGGCACGCAGTATTCAACAACTTCACGGAAATGCTGTAATAATACTTCTCTCGTGTCTTTCTCCAAGGACGCAGTAATTTCCTTCACGTCTTCGGAAACTTTCCGGAAATCTGCTAATAATTGGCTCATAAAAATACACCACACTATAGTGTGGTGTAGAAGTCTTGCACGGGTTTAATGTCTATCGCGTGGGTGTATTTTAAGGTAGGGGAAGTAGTACGCAAATAGTTAATGGCGATATTCCTATAGGTTTCGGCGTTGAGTTCACCGGTAGTATACTCAATACTTTCAATGGGATCAAAGCAAAAATCGGGTGACGCTTTCGTCGCAATTTTGCGATACTTCTCCCACTTTAATACTTTCCCTTCTATATAGAGCCGTCCGCAGTGCCCATCGGTGGCAAAAAGGTACACGTATTTAAGGTAATAGCACACGAGAATATTCGGTTTCATAAAAAAAGGTCTAAATGCGTTAGCATTTAGAGCGTAATAGTCGCAATATGGTTCGATTTGTCGATATAGTTATTAATGTTGGCTTTAAAATCCATTAAGTCTTCCTTCCGTTTCGTGAGCCAAATCTCATCGTAAAAGAGTTCCGGCACTAAGTTGAGTTTCTCAATCATCTCTTGCGTCGGTTGATTCAATTGTCCTATTTGCCGCCGATACTCATTGATTTGATTGGAAGCAGTATTAAGGTTATAGTTCGCAAGGAATTGTTCGTCAACGGTAATAAGCGTTTGCTTATAAACTAAGGCTTCTGCAACGGTTAAATCCCAATTACCAAACTTAATAGAAGTAGTGAGATTGGAGTATTGAATCTTAGTTTTAATGGTAATATACCGTTTCATGAGATCTTCAAAGGATTGACGCTTTTCCTTTAAATACTGTTTCTGATTCGAAATTGCGTCTGCTTCTCCCTTTCGTTTCGAAGCATATTTAGAGATTTCAGCGCCACGTTGCGCAAATAAGGCATTAATACGCTTAAGTTCATTCATAGCGTCTTGAATGGTTAGTGTTTCGGTCATAGTAAAAAACCTCTAGCCGATGACCGCGACCCTAGGCTGTACATTCTGCGGATACATGGTTCTCTCGGATTTATATGAGTTCTAAGTTCTGAGATTTAAAGCCTTAAAGTTCTAAGTTCTGAGATCCTAAGTTCTGAATCCTAAGTCCTTATTATGGCGTTCAAAATGCGTAGCATTTTGGACTAAAGCTCAGCAGGCTTGTGCAGAATCGCTGCCTAATACATCGGTAGATAAAAAAAGCCAAAAACATTTAGTTTTTGGTGACACGAAGTTGACTAATTTCCGTTTGGAGCTGGGACACTAACAGGTCTTTAGCATTAATTAGTGTGTTATGGTCGTGCACAAACCTATTATGTTGCTCCACAGAAGCGCTAAATTCGTCTTGCAACTTTCTAATATGCTCTATAGTGTTATTGTATTTATTCACAAGTCCGTTAAACTCTTCTCGGAGTTTACCTTCCTTAAGGATTGCTCCAACAAAGCATTGAAATGCTTGTATCTTCTTATAAAAACCTTCGTCAAATTCTTTCTCTGTTTCTAGTTCAAACTTTTTGTCTGACATAAAAAAAGTTATATATGCAATTTAAAAGCTTCAACAATTCTATTATCTTCCCATACTTTACCATATTCTACTCTAGATTCCACTATATTACTAGGACTAGACGCTTCTAATTCCTTTTTATTACCTTTATAAACCTTAGCCAAATGTGTAACCAAAGATACATAAAAGGTATCAAAGGGCTTTATATAAGGAAAATCCATATCTACCTTGGTAATATCTAAAAGGATCATAAAAAAAAAAGGTATTACAGTTTTAATACCGGATAGGCTTTATAAATGATATCGTGGGATACAATAGGATCGGAGACAATATGTGTCGCGTAATTGGTAATCGCATTATACACTCCATACGCGTTATAGCCACCACCATCCACTATATCGGACTGTTGGAAAAGTGGAATAATCCCACCGATATGATACTGTGGCACTTCTATTTTATAGCGTTTAAAGACTTCTTCTGCAAGTTGGTCGGGCGCGCTTAAGATTGGTTTAGCGCTAATTGCGTGGTTTAACACGTCTAAGAACTCTTGTGGTTTAAAGGTAAGAAGCATATTATCATCCATTTTTTGTAGCATACGGTCGACACGGTGTGGAATACGTGCCGTTGTAAGTTCTTTCCGACTCACTGCACCATTAAGGCACGCTAAACGTAGAATAGACATAGTAGCACCTAAAGACGAGTGTCCGGTCTCACTATTGAACACACCATAACCAAAGCCGATGAAGTCGCCTTTTTTAGTGGTCTCATGGCGTTCCTTGGCGTCAAAGTTCAGTCGCATAATATTATCACTTATAAAGGAACGCTTATCTAAGTTGCCATAATTCTTATCGACCAGATGCTGGTATACGGCATGATCCGGTAGCCGAGTATAGTCTGTACTCATTACCCCTTTAATAATGGCTTTCGTTTTATCCACTATAAACTTCGATGGTTCTTTCGTTAATGAGATTTTCCTATTAACGGCTTGTTGAAGGAACTCCGAGTCTTCGGTAAAATCTCGTGGGGTATTAGGCATTCCTAAGCGGCTATAGAGTTGTCCTTTAGCAGCTTCGGTAATACTAAAATCTAAGTCGCCAATTTTCACGTTATTGTTGGCAACTTCAAAGGCATTAATAGTGGAGTCAACGTCACCCCAATTATCGCGGCGGTAAAATACTTCACGCTCAATTTCTGATTGAAGCATAAAAAAACGTGAGTTTACATAGTAAACTCACTTATGTTTGCACGAGTTTCCAACCATCCGAACCATTAGGCGTCACTAATCCTTGATGGATATTTAATAGGAGTATAGGTTTAAATGGATTCGATACGAATAGGTTAAGCATTTCATTACTTAACTGTGGATACACTTGATACATAAAAAAAAGTTGATTTGTTCTACAAATCAACGTATTAGGCACTAGGAGCCGCAGTCGTTTTCTTTCGACTACGTTTCTTAGGCGCTTCGACTTTCGGTGTATCAACGGGTGGTACTGATACATTCGCAATAGGAGGTTGTTCCGCCATAAAAAAAAAACGAACAAACACCTTTATATACTTTACCTTCTTTATCTAGTTTCTGTGGATATTTGATTTGAATAAAGATTTCGTGTTCTACAATATACGCATCATCCAATGTTCTACCATTTAATTCCAAGAGATAATAGGCAGTTTCATATCCATTCATAAAAATATACATTACGCGATATGCGTAATGTGCTCGGAGGGAACGGCGATGTGCCGTAAAAGGAAGCAAATGATAAAAAGAGGCTAAAATATGAAAAATCTGAGAGGTAATCCCTTTTCCGATATTAAGTTATTAAAGTTAATGCTGTTTGAAGTTTATTAATAAGAACTTTGATTTCATCTTTAGATAATGAAGGAGTATAACAATCGTCTTCATCATTTAAAATATATATATGATCGTTATATAGTTCTACTCTACATCTACGACATACCTTACCTAAATCTATAGTGTCCATAAAAAAATGCTTTATAAAGCAAATGTAAGTAGATACTGTTGTAGATGAATCCTTAAGTCTTTCCTATTAGTATTCCACCATAGATGCCGATTCGTTATGCCTTGTTTCCAAGGGTGTCGATGGTGTGGTGGCGACTTAAAGCGATACCACCCATTATTCTCGCTTATATAGTTCTTGTCAATTCGATTATAGATCCGTTTCGTTCGAGACATAAAAAAAGTGAGTTTGCTACACAAACTCACACAATTCCCTTTATAAACTGTGTCGCGCTGGGAATATCGCGAATAGAAGAAACATACATTGAAACGCCAATACGAATGTAGGTCTTCTTTGGTGTGAACCATACAAAGATATCTTCATTTTTACTTAGATCTGCTTCTCGACTGAAAGCATGTTCACTTTCCCGTAGATCAGAGAAGAAGAATTTACAGTAGGGGAGAATGGGATAGAAAGGCGTCTTTTGGCTAATCTCTAGATTATCTCCGTCGCCGTAGATAAGACGATTAGACTCGCATGATGATTCAGCGCCATTGGTGTTATAAAAGGTTATCTCTTCGTCGGGACAAAATTGCTTTAGGATTTGAATAACTTCTTTTGGTTTCATAAAAAAATGGGGAAGGATGGATTTGAACCACCAATCTCTCTCGGAAGAGCATGTTCTACTTCGTCGGTTGATGCATCAACCTTTTAAGTAGGCTTAGAAGTGTCGAAACACGCGCGTCTCGATATATGCCCTATTACACTACTTCCCCTCAAAATAAGCTTTAATGATTTTTGTATGAAGCGCGGCACATTCTGGGCATACAAGTCTATTGGCGACTTTCGTCGGAACTTCACTATACTCTTGCTTACAACGGTCGCAAACATGTACGCTTTTAAACTGTATCGTATACGCTTTATGGAAATAGAACTCATTATACCGTTTACCATCCATTACGTATATGGCATTGATACAGTTTGGAAGCACATCTATTACCCGTAAGACTTTAATCGGTTTCTTAAAATATGCTTCTAATGACGCTTTCACTTCTTCATACATAAAAAAAGTTAGCGGATAATATTGAGTAACATTATAAAGGAAAGACCATAAGAATTATCACTATTAAGTCTCGTATAATTCTTTACCATCGCGACAAACTTTACTTTATTGCCGGTCGCAATATCATTTAAGACGGAACTCTTAATCCAAAGATGATCAAAAACGTCCGCTTTTACCTTTACATTATCTAAGCAGACATTACCGCGATCATCTTTCGCAACAATTTTACCCGTGCATTCTAATCGCTGATTTAAATACATCCATAGATCTACTCTGTCCATAAAAATAAGCCATACAATTGTATGGTTTAAGGGGAAGTTAGATATATCGCGTCAGCAAACCTACCAAAGTCTCGTTGGAACTGATAATTGTCCCAAACACTGGCAGAAACTCCACCGATATTAAGAAACTCGTCAACATCATTCCACTTAAATAACTCCATTTTATATCCCCCTTTTAAAGGGCATTCCGTTAAATGCCTTTAAGTAGGCACGGTCACCTTGCACGACTTCTTCGATTAGGTCAAACTCATCGAAGTCTTCATCGGTATCTTCCGGTTCAAATTTTAATTCTAAATACTCGAACATTATAATTCAACTCCATAATGATCTCTAAAAGCCGTTTTAATCTTATTAACCTTTGCCATATAAGCGTTATTCTCAGTGGTAATTTCATTATACGCTGTGAGCGCTACTTCCCCTATTTTCGCCATACCGCTAATAGCGGCATAGCCAAAGAGTTTCACGGCAGAAGCATACTGTTCTTTATTATATGTTTTAAAGTAGGGATGATGATACGCATTTGCAATATCCGCCCATTGTTCGTCATTTACCTTTGAACCATAATATGATTCAAACTCTTCTTTTAGCATAAAAATATATGCATCTGTTTAGGATGCACATTACTGCATAAAGCCGATAAGGTCTTCGAGATACTGAATCATAGTATCTTCGGTGTCAATAGCGAGTGTGAGTGCACCGGTGGATTTAAGAATAGACATACGCATTTGCGCAACGCTATCGTAAACGGTATTCTTTGGCATTGGATGTTCACGGACATACTCATTAAACCGTTTCTCACTGCGAAGATTTTCGAGTTCGGGTGCCGTCCAGTTTGTTGTGTCCATATAGATAAAGCATTTGTGAAACGAGTGTCCCATTAGTGTTGCACCTCAACTAAACCGACTCTATAGAGCGGCTTATCATTAGCGTCTCGAATTTCGTCGCCGTATTCCAAGCCGGGTATCTCACAACATAAAGAAGCCTCAACTTCTTTATAAAGGATATTATTGCGATAGATCTTGAGCATAAAAAAAGTGAGTTTGTTTTACAAACTCACAGAGTAGACTTCACTTTCTCAAAGCCTACTAAACAGTCTTCCATATCAGAAAGTTGCGTCAGTAATTGTTTATTCATTTCATCAATAGTTTCTGCGGCTTTTTCCGTACTAAGACCTTTGAGAAGAGATTTTAACTTAGATTCGGGACTATCGGATTCTTTATCAGTAGCCATTAACTTGGATGTCTCAACGTTTTTTATAGCGTCAAGGACTTTCAGTGCATTCTTTCCTTCGGCAATAAATTTCTTAAATTGCACAATAGATTCATCAACTAATTCTTTAAACTTCATAATAGGGTTCGCCTAAAAAAATAAACCATTACTTTGTAATGGTTTAAAGCATACTTAATATTCCACGACCGTACAGTTCAATATTAAGATTAAATATTCCTTTTGAATGATCGTCGACTACAGCATATTTCTCCAAAAGAGAAGGGAGAATTTGCGTTAATTCGTTAGTATTACAATGCCATAAGCCGTGAGCGTTAATCATAATACCATCCATCTTATCCTTAACGT
>Ga0172381_10001082_pt1 | contig 33378 bp, 57 predicted proteins | sample Leawel6488metaG_FD_119754 | JGI IMG/M metagenome (GOLD analysis project Ga0172381, IMG submission 119754) | Leachate microbial communities from a municipal landfill in Southern Ontario, Canada - Leachate well 64-88 metaG | ecosystem: Engineered > Solid waste > Landfill > Unclassified | place... | reverse complement strand
TCCAGCATAGTATCCATAATCCAACTCAGTCTCAGAACGGTAGTTCGTCTCGGATTTGTCAGTCTCAGCTTCGCTGAGCCAATCTAAGATACCTTGCGGGGTTATCTCAAAGATGTTTTCTTTCTCTTCCCTAGTTGAATCTCTCTCATTCATTATATTTATGCCCCTCTTAGGTCATACTTATCAAATGGTTTCAACAAGTTACCATTCCTAAAAGTATCTCCTATCATTTGCCATGAGCCACGTCCTTCCATTCTATCTATCTTTGCCCCTGTACCAGTAGGATCACTACTAAAAGGACTGTGCTTTCCACTTACATCCCAGAACTGTTTATCCTTTAAATCTTCAAGGACTTTCTTTTTCTTCAGATCACTATTATAAGAGCCAACATCAGTATTATACTTAGCAATCTGATTATGCATATTAAATCGCTGATCAATCGCGCCGAATAAGTTCTTTAGTATGTCATTTGACCAACTAGCTAAATCGTCCATGCTATCTCCTTGGCCTTGCTACTCTGTCAAGAATGACTTTTACATCTGGATGTCTTGAAAAGCTATCTCCGTAATCAATAGTCTTATCAACATCACTCGGAGCATTCCAGTTGTATTTTCTTAATCCAGTTCTGAAATCTTTACTTCTTGCTAGATTTTCCTTTATTAATTCTATTCCAGTATCTATGTTAACATTCCTCTTAATTTTCTTATAATCAATTTCTCTTGGAACAAAGTTCCACTGAACAGGCGGTTCCATTCCTATGAAGTCTGCTATCTTCCCCCAGATTCCTGTACGGGGTTTAGCTATGTTGACTGCTTCTGTCCTTGGTTCATTCGCGTAATATTCAGCAAATTTCTTCGCGAGTCTTTCTTTATGAATCTCTTGATGTACACGAAGAGGATTCATTTCATCGTACTTTCCTAGATTTGTTTCCTTGAGTCCTGTTCCAAGAACCACATTCGGCGGGACCCCTTTCTGGACTGCTCTACTAGCAAGATCTTCGACGACGGCAGGATCATAGTTGTCGGTCTTGTTTTTCTTCTTTCCAAATCTTGTATCGTCTATGTAATAAATACTTGCCAATTCAACTCCAGAATGTTTAATTTTTAAACATTTGACTTAAACTACCTGCCAAGCATTAGCGCCGAATTTATTCCTTAAAAAATCTCCAACAGCCCTAGCTTTGCTCTTAGGATTCTTCTGTGGCCAGACTTTATTCGCGATAGAATTGAAGTACTCTGATAGGCAAAGAGCATCAGCAATATTCGGCGAGGCCACTCCTCTGCCTTTCATGTGCTTCTTAGATTCAACAACAATCCCTCCGTGCTTATTAAAGTCATAAGTCGGTGAGCTCAGCTCATTTGCAAGTTCTTGTCCTAGAGAGACATAATCTCCAGAAGGTATATCCTCGGGAAAGCTATACTTTTTGTGGAGGCACTTTTCACGAACTGTCAACCACAGTTCATCTCTGAGTCTATCTGCTCGTGCCAAATCCCAGCTTTCCGCAGTTACATTTACTCCAAATAAGCCGGGGAGATTTCTCTTCATCAACCAATCTGTGACTCCAGCTCCTACTCCAATTTCATCAATAGCAATACCTTCCGCGCACAGATCTTGGTAAGTCTGTGAGATAAAGCCACCAAGAGTAATAGTATTGATACTCTGAAATTTCTGCCATTTTTGTACCTCATTTCCCCTCCTAGGTAAGATGATGGAATAATCATCCCCGTAGCGAGCTACGTCAACTCCAAGATATAATGGCTCATCTTCTGGTACAAGGATGTCATTTCCAATGCACTGTTCAGCCCAAGCAAGTGGAATGAGCGTGGTTGCATCTTCTAACGGCGGCTCTCCAGCTACACGTATTCTGAACACATTGGAGTTTTCTCCATACTTCACCTTCATATATTCAACATATCCAGGTTGAACGTTAGTCGAATTCCTTGAATCCCAGTGAAGTTTGTGCCATCTCTTATTCAGTTCTGGGTGAAAGTGAGTATCATAGAAATAGCCCTGATTCTTAGTCATGTTCCCAATCAGAACAACCCAGTTATCTTCCTGGGTTAAGGCACCTTCGAGGGTGGTATAGACGGGATCAGGTACACCCGAGGCCTCGTCCACAACGATAAGCAGGTGATCACCGTGGAACCCAGCTAGTGTTTCAGCTTGTTCCTCTTTGGAGGCTTTAACGCTGGGAGAAACTGCTCTAACCCACCACTCTTTAGGTGCATCTTTGTAATAAATCTTATCCTTCTGTATAACAAAGTCCTCAGCCATTACAGATTGACGGAGCCACTTCGAGATTTCCGTCCATAGAATATCTGAGAGTTGCCGCCCTGTAGGCGCAGTACATATTACTTTCGCATATGGCCTGGTAATCATGAACCAGGGAATTATTACACCACCGACAGAAGCATCTTTCCCCGTTCCATGTCCAGAACGAACAGTGATTCTTTTGTTCCCCTGTCCAAAGGCATAGAACAATTCTGCCTGTTGGTCTGTGGGCTTCATCCCAATACATTCCAGTGCAAATGCGAGCGGAGATCTCTTCCATCTATCTAACCTCTTAAGTATCTCAGGGGAGAGCATCTAGGAGTCCCTCCTCTTCGCCAGAATCTGTTTCGTTTAGAATTTCCTGGACTGCACAATCCAGAACCCCACCTACGGATTTTCTAAGTGGAGAATCCGTTCTAAGTGGAGAATCCGAGACCATGTCGCTGGGAGTTATGTCAATTCCCTCTCTGTCTCTTTTTTCAAGTTCTAGTAAATACGCTACCAGGCCTGTAACTTTCTCTCTTTGCTTGTTTTGCTCCCCAGCTACTTCAATCTTCTTCAAGACAGAAAGGGCCTTTATTAGAATGTCTAAATCAGCATTCTCTAGCTTGTCCTTGGTTATATTCTCAAGAACTTCAGCCTGTAAAGCTGTGATATGATACGGTTGGAGGGTCTTATAAATCTCAAGTGTTTCCTTAGAAACCTGCAGCTCGTTTATTCTCTTCTGAATAGTTGGGAGGGACACTTGGAAAGTCACGGCCGCTTCCTTCTGCGTCCCTCCCGTTTCAAGGAAGGAGAGTAGCGATGAGGAGTTGATTTCTGATTTCTGCTTAGCCAATAAATCTCCAGTTTAGATACTGCGTACTTTCATCTACTTACATTATCCCACAATTAAAACAAGTTGTCAATAGTTTTCTGCCCAGATTGTTTGCTTAGATATTATCCCACAGCTCTCCGTTTATTCAGATATATTTGGCGGTGTTGTTGAAAACAAAACCAGAATGTTTAATAATTAAACCACATTCTTGGAGCAAAGCTCCCAGTGATTTAGCTGAGCTTATTTTTACTCTTTCAGGAAGAATAGCGACTATCTCTCTACTACTATACTAAGCTATGGGGTCTATAGGGGTCTGGTTTACACCATGCAAACAAGAATAAATTATTTACTTGACAAAGGTGTGATTGTGTGAGCCATCAAGTCCGCGGATATGTCATGCCAATGGGCTAACAATTATTTAATTAGAAGTTAAATTTTATTTGTTAGATAGTGAGAGATGGATAGACTACCATAGCTACGCTATGCCATGTGATTAGATAATAGATAAAAGAATAGGCATGCTATACAAGCCATGCCTATTGATTGTTTGCCTATGTGGTTAGACTATAGACCTAACACTTTGCGGAGTGCCTCTTTAACATCATCACTCATGGTATCATCATCTAACATAGTCATAGCCTTTGCTTTAGCGCTATCTAATTCTTTCTTGGCTGACATCTTGATACCACTTGTCCTTGCCAAGTCGCCGTCTATGATTCTTTGGTAGGCTTTCTCCATGAGAGTAACTCTTTCTGTCTCATTGTTAGCCATGTTAGACCTGTCAGATACTATCTGTTTGATGCCATATAGAACAGTAAACTGTTGGCCCTCATTCAATGATGCCCATGTTTCGGGAGAAAATAGCTTTGTAATGTCCATTTCATAGACTGTTCCCTTTGGCATAATAGCCTTGTACGTTGTTCCGACCAATTCCCATGATGTCTGTTTCTTATCTACTTTGTTAGTTGTTTCACTCATGTTACACCTTCCTATTAGTTTTTCACCAGTCTATACAGACAAGGTGTTATTGCCTTTTACTTCATAGACCTTACCACTAATAGCTATGAAGGTTCCACTTCCTACAAATTCTTTGTAGGTCCCGTCGCCATTGGGTAACATCAATTTTAAGTCTGTTTTGTTGTTTTCCATGTTTCACCTCTTATGAGTTTTAAGCATTGAACATACGTTCTTTGCTTTGTTGCCTATTCACCCATTGTCAGATATTTAAAAAATAGCCTATTTGCTGATTTAGCTTTACTAATAGAATGTTTAGCTATTAGTAAAGCTTCGCTGTTATCTGTCAGTTCTAATAGCTTATTAGCTGAACATTCTAATCCGCTACAATACCATAGTATTACGTTAGGTGGTATCTCTTCTATTAATCTAAATGTTAGAACCATAGCTTTTTCGTTTTCTGTTACTTCTAATAACATTTCTATTACCTCCCTATCTAAATTTGTTATGTCATATATCATTCTATTATCTATTATACTTCCTATTAGTTTATTTGTCAATAGACTAAATGAAATTAATTTTATTAGAAATTAAAATATTTTATTAGCCATGCTTCGCATGAAATACTGTAAATACAGCAAATACTGCAAATGCTACGCATTTCATAGGAACGAAGTTCAATTCAGATGAAGTGTAATGTTACAATGTTACGGGATTGATATGTAATATGTAATGGTATTAAATAGTTAGATAGAGTGTAACGTAATCCGTAACAAGCCGTAATTCTCTATAATCCTCTTTTTTAAATGTTTATACCGTGAACAAGTTCCTGATTGCTTCGCAATCCCAGTTGCTTCGCAATCCCAGTTTAATTGTTTAATCTGAATACTTTCTGGATGCAATCCTCCTTTTCTTTATTTTTATTATTATCTTATATAATATATTATATATATAAATAGAATTAAAATAAAAAAAGACAAGATTGAATATCTGGCAGAACTACGTTCTAAGAAAAAGAAAGAAGTCACTTCAGTCAGTTGTTTACAATAAAAACATTTAAAAAAGGGTATATTAGAGAATTACACTCGTTTACACATTACGTTACATGATAACTAACCCATTGAAATGATTAGATATTACATTTCAACCATGTAACAATGTAACTTACACCATAGCTGAACAGCCGCGCCTAATCAAGCACATACCGCTAATCAGCTATTGTATCATCGAAAAAAAGCTATTGTATCCATTCCAAAAGCTTTAGCGAAGCTACATACCGCTGATAAGCCATCCTATCCCTTAAATAGCGAAGCTATCAGTCAAATGTTTAAAAATTAAACAACCTGGTTTTGGTATAAACAACTTTATTTAAAAGAACAAGTTTCGCTTGACAAATACCGTGTAATTTGTTACAATTACATATACGATAAAATAATAAAACAGGAGGAGGAAAAGATGATAACAACGAAAGAAGAAAGCGTAAAATTCAACGCTGAGCAGAAACTCAGCGAGTCTGAGCAGGTTTATGCCTGCTACGAGCGGCTTGTTAGCTCTGATGGGTCAAGGGAGACGAACTCCCTGGCCGAGCAGTTGCTCGGCATTTCCGTTGCCCTCAGTACGAGAGCGCATAGTATTTTGGGTGGCCTTGGAGAAAAAGGCCACGAGGCTTTTTTTGTAGATAGAAATAGATGATACTAAACCATCCGGCGTATGCCAGATGGTTATTTCGTTTTCAGAAGGGGAACAGAAAATGGAACACACATCAACTTGCAGTATATGTGGAGATTATGCACCGGCGGACTACAAGGGCGACAGACCAGTATATGTACTATCATCAAGAACTGATCTCGAATACAGATTTTGTATGAACTGTTATCTTGCATTAGAGAAAACAGTATTAAACCGTAAAGAGCAAGAAGATATGAGTAAACCAACCTGACAGCATACGCCAGATGGTTATTTCATTCTTTGCTTTTATAGGTAGAATCAGCAAATCTTGAGAGCGCACGCTCAATAGATATTTTCTTTTTTCAGAAGGGGTAGGAAATGGAAAACTTAGAATTAGAACCAACAGTTGAAGAACTCAAGGCAATGGAGCATAGCTCCCAAGAACTCGACCCAAAAGCACAGGCAATAAACCTTCTCATTCAGGCAGGCATACCGCGAAATGTCCTTGATCTACTGATCGCAGACGAGAAGAGGCAACACGAAAAGAAAGAAAGAAGGAAGCTAATCGCTTCAGTCCCAGTACCATACTATCTAACAGTCAATGTTCATTGCCAACTCTGTGGAACAACCCACCAGAAGTTATTCTACATGGAATCCAAAGAAGATGGCTTACATTCCAGAGAATTGGAATTCATCCCACCAGAAGTCGTAGACTTCAAAGTTTCCGCACAAAAAGTCAGACATTGCGATTGTTGCAAACCAGTTCTGTCGAACATGCCAGCTGAATGGCTCGCGGAGATGCTCATTGAGCGAAGTGAGGTGAGATTCTAATGGTAAAAGAATATAAAGAAACTCATCAGACAGGATTTATTACTTTTGAAAAAAATATAAAAGTAGGCTTTATTGACGGAGATATCGGAATTCAAATTGCAGAAGATGGAAGGATATGGCTGTGTATAAACGGGGAAGCCGTTATAAGATTTAGACCTAAAAGAGCAGCGAAACTACTGGATGCACTTGACAGTATAGATAAAGTATAAGGAGGTGAGATTCTAATGGCAAATCTTAAAGATTTGAACGAAGTCCTGTTGGATTATTGGTCATATCTTATTGACCTCGGCCTTGAGAACATGGCCGCCGAAACAGCTATTACACTGAACGAAAACTGGAGGTAGCCAATGTTAGAAGATTATGTAGTTATAGTATGGCCAGAATCTCAGAATTTAATGGACTTAGACGGCTTTGAGGATAACAGCGAGCTTATAAATGACCCAATCGGCCTCGCAAGATTTGGCCCCCTCAGCCTTCCGCATCAACACCAACTGGTTATTCGAAGCATATCAGGGACTGCACATGATTCCAGAGGAGGAACTCAATGTATAGAAAGACATACCGCGAATTGCAGAAGTTTTCACTTTCAAAATTCCTCAAAGAATGGCTATCCATGCATTGCTCCATCACTCCTAAGCTGTATGAATACGATCAGGTTTCGGGAACAAAAACCCTACGAAATGACCTGTTAGTCAGGGCGTTATTAATTAAGAAAGGGGAGCATAGCTCCTAAACACCCTTTGAGTCTCTGAGAATTGAGACGACGGAGGCGGCTATCGCCTCCAGGTGTATAAAACAAGTGGGACGAGGTCCCAAGGGAGGTGAAACCAAATGAATCTGAAACTCGACACAAGACAGGCAACGGCACTTCGTGCTCTGATAAACATCGCTCAGACTGACCCAGCAATTGACCCAGATTTAAAGTACGAGGTCAAGACAGTCTTAACATTATTAGACAGAGAACGAAGTTCTCTGGTCCCTGAAAGGGCTGAATTCCGCGGAAAGAACAGGCCGTTCATTATTGCAGCTGACGGTCACTACAGGCCTATAGCCGACTCAGATCTGACACCGCAAGTTCTAAGGAACTTGTTCCAAGGGAGGAATTAAAATGATAGACACAGAATTTCTCGAGACAAAGGGCTGGTTTAAGTACCAAGGAAACTTAATGGCATACGACCAGAAAGAACACACAGTCAAGGCTATGCCAATAGACCTCTTCAACTGCTGTGCATCCAGAGAGATGTACGAGGTCGACCCAGATTGTGAGGACTACGATCAGATAGTAGCCACGGCACGACTGTATCATATGTGCAATTAAGTCAAATGTATAAAATTTAAACATTCTGGAGGTACAATGGAAGTAAGAAAAATAATCATCCACCATTCAGCTACAAAAGACTCCGGCACTGTAAGTTGGAACGCCATAAGGCGTTACCATATTAACGAGTGTAAATGGTCCGACATAGGCTACCACTTCGGAATCGAGTGGGTTGAAGATGCTTTGCATCTGGGACACTTCGAGATTCTAATGGGGCGAAGCCCTGATAAAGACGGCGCACATACTACTGGACAGAACACAGAAGCTCTTGGAATCTGTCTCATAGGTAACTTTGACATTGAGCCCGTTCCTCTGGGACAGTGGATGCGGGCAATAGTCCTTGTTAAATGGCTTCTCAAAGAATACAAATTAAGTACAGATTGTATCTATGGCCACCGAGACTTCTCAAACAAATCATGTCCTGGAAAGAAGTTCAATTTAGCTTCTTTCAGAAGAGAAGTGGGTTATACAGTATGAAGATGGATATAAGACCATGCAAACGACTCTGTCACTGTGCAATCTGCGGATGGGAAATGGAGAAAGGCTTTACTGCTCTTCATTTAGACAGCTATGGGATGAAACTAACCATCTGTCTAGAATGTTGTATAGTTCTTGGGGCTAATGCCCAGCATGAGTTAGAACAAAACAGAATAATGGTTAAGACTATTAAGAAAAGGAGGATTTAAAAAGTGAATATGAATAAAGTCGCAGCTATAGGCATTATCAAGAAGAATCTTCCAACTAAAGACTGGAAGTTAAAAATCTACAGCGAATACAAAATACCACTTTGTAAGGCTATCAGTATAACCTGTAAGTTCGACAAGAAAGATTATGTATTCAGCACACCAATTAAAATGAAGGTGTTACAAGCAGGAAAGGCTAGTTCCTTTATACTAAGTAATGGTAGCTCAAAGATATCTGGAATTATAGGAGGGCCAGGTAGTCACTATCATGACTTACGGTTTTCGTCGGTTATACTTGTTGCTAATAGTGAGCTGACTATTGGCCAATTTAAAATAGCATATCCAAGCTGGGTAGTAGACAAGGTAGAGATATGAAATACTTCAGCTGGATTGTAACCATCATGAGTATTATCGGAGTCTATCTTAACATCAAGAAGATGAAAGCTTGTTTCTACATCTGGGCTTTTACCAATTTCTCTTGGATGTGTATAGACTTCTATTTCGGCCTTTATTCTCAAGCTTTTCTATTCGCGGTTTACTTTGTTCTTGCAATCTATGGAATTTATGAATGGAGGAAAAATGGCTGAGGACAAGAATTACAACAAATTAGCTGATATACTACATCAGGCATATGTACAAGCTGCCGAAGGCAAGGGAAAGGAGCGTCACGCGGATAATCTTCCTTTCGACCAACAGCCAATATGCCGAATAGGTAGAAGAAAGGGACACGGATTTACTCAGGGGCAAATTTGGAAGAAGATACTCGAAGTGGACAATCTTCCAACTACCGAGGCTAAGATAAGAGAAATGCTAAGCATCATTGTTTACGCCGCGGCTGATATAATTCTATACGAGGAGGAGAAATGAGCAAAGAAGGTTATTTTATAATGGAATCTGAAGTAAAACTAGACAAAGAGATGTTTGAAATCGAATACACTGTCCATCCATACAGACAACCTGTTATTGGAATTCCAGCTTATGGGTATACAGTAGAACTTACTTATGTCTACAATGTACCTGCAGAATGCTTAACAGAAGATTTTCGTCTAAGAATTGTCAATGCCATCACAGACGACATCCAAACCGAGATTGACGAGCGTTATCCAGATGGAGATTTCTATAAGGAGGAGGAAGAATGATAACATCAGATTTTGAGTTTAAAAAACTTGTATTAAGTGGGATACTTGTTATTCTGGCAATATTACTGGATAGCTTAGCTGTACCAAATGGAGATCAACAGCTATCAAAAGAATTTGTTCAAGATGTAGATAATTATCTAAAAAGGGAGAAAAACAAATGAGAAAGATAATCAGCGTACCCAGCGGGATTTACGGCGCAACAGTTTCTGGAGTCATGGTTGGCCAAGATGATGAAGTTATCGTCACTTTAACTACTACAACAGGTATCAAAATCAAGTGCGTTCTGAAAGAAATGTATGATAAGGTAAGAAAAGAGAATGAGCTATTTAACTTCTTAGAACTTAAGAAGGAGGACAAATGTCCAGACAAGGAATAATATGGAGAATATTACATAACCTGGATTATACTCCAAAGGAGGGTAATTATGTCGCGTAGTGGAATTCAGTTAGCTTACCCATTCGAGGCTAAGCGTCTCCTAAAATGGAACGCTCCATACATCATTCAGCCAAAATTGAACGGGGAACGCTGTCGCGTTCTTCTTCAAGATGAACCGTTAATGCTATCCAGTGAGGAGAACCTCATAACATCTTGTCCTCATATTCTATCTGAGCTGAAAAGCCTTGTAGCGAAGCTACCTCAGATAAAGGGACTTGAACTGGATGGTGAGAACTACAGTCATGGCACGGCCCTTCAAGATATTCATTCCATTGTCAGTCGCAAGACCGGAGGGAACCTCCATGACGACCACGAGATGATTTCCCTCAACCTCTTCGACCTTGTAGCTGATGCTCCACAGGGGAATAGGCTGTTAGGCCTGAAGAAGTTATTCGAAGTAGCTGGAGAATTGAAATATATCTCCCTTGTCCCTAGTTCTTACGTCAGTACGCAGGAGGAAATCGACAAATGGCTTAAAGTCTACATGGAAGCAGGTTATGAAGGATTCATTCTGCGCGAATCATCCAGTCACTATGTACGAAAGCGCTCTACTAACATGATGAAGTTCAAGCCGCGAAAGTCAGATGTTTATCAAATAGTCGGCTTACAGGAGGAAATGTCTAAGGATAGAATCCCGAAGAATTCCCTAGGTGCTTTCATTCTCAGGGGAACAGATGGAACCATCTTCAATGTCGGGAGCGGCTTTACACAGGAACAGCGAAAGCTGTTCTGGGACGAAAAGCTGATTGGTAAATGGGCTAAGGTATTTTATCAAACAATGTCTAAAAGCAACGTTCCCTGTCACACGGTGTTTATTTCAGTTCTTGAACAGCCTGTAACAGAGGATGACTGCGAATCAATGGAGGTTCCAGAGATATGGACTTAAAGAAGAGAAAAGTGTTAGCTAAAGTATGGAATAAGAAGGAAAAGAAAATGGAACCAGTTTACGGATCATTTCATTGCTGGGGCCAGTCATACGAAGAGTTTGAAGCTGGCCCAGGAAACAGAACTATGGCTATTATTGAGCTTGAAAATGGAAGCATAGTTACAGCAGACCCAGAAGATGTGATCTTTTACAGAAAAGGAGGAGTGAAATTGGACTTAAGAGAGGAAGCTCACAAACAGCTGGTTGATTGGTATGAGGAGAAGGTTCTCAAACCATTTATAGCTGAGTGCAAGAAACACAATCTTACAGATGAAGAAACAGCTGAAACATTCGAGATAGCAGCAAATAATATTATAGAAAGAAACTGGAAGTCAGATAAAAGGAGGTCTATGTGGACTTAAGATATATTCTTGCAAATGCTTTAACTATGGAAGAAACGGATAAGATTGTCATTCCATGTTACAGTCAGAAGGAAGCTGAGTCTGTGCGGGTTAGACTCTATAGACTAAAGAAGCTGATTAAAAACGGCGAATCCGTCAGAATAAGCAAAACCACTATTGAGGAAACTCCAGTGGTTATTCTTACTCGTCAGGGCCCAAAGATTGTTATTGAAACACCAAAGGAGGCAAAGTCTCTTCTTCCAACTGACTACACCGAAACAAAGAGAATGGTTCAATTAGCTATATTGGACGGGCATAGCCCAGAAGAAGTCATGGATATGTTCAGTTTGAATACGCCCAAAACTACTCTGGAGAAGCTAATTGAAGAAAGTTTAAATTTTAAACAACAGACTGAGGAAGAGGAAAATGGGCAGAAAGACTGAAATACAACAAATTGACATTGAGCTTCTTCTTAAATCATTTGAGATGGAAGAAGGTGAAAAGCTGTATGTTCAAGTCTACAGTAAGACAGAGGGCGGAATGAGACAACGGGAGCTTATAAAAGCTAAGATGCACATGGCCAGACTTTACCCAGACGAGTGTTCTTCAATCAGAATAAGACAGATAAAGAAAGACGGAAAATTCTATGTCTTTCTTGAACAAGATGGTAAGTCTCCTCTACTTGCATATCAGTCTCTTCAATCTGGTAAGTACAAACCAATAAGGATGACACCAGACGCAGACAGAGAGCGGCGAATCCGTCTGATGATTGAAGATGGTTACTCAAAGGAGAAGATATTAGAGCTAGAGGGCGAAGCATCTAGAAAATATTTTGATAGTTTTTAATTATTTGATTGACAACTAGGATAATATCCTTTATACTTAATTATACAATGGATGAAGTACATAACTGAAACGGGCTACAAAACTGAGGGCGACAGCCCCAGTAATTTAAAAAAGGAGGCAACATATTATGGCAGATGAAACAGAAGGAACAGTAGCAGAAAATGGTGCAGTAAAGACAAAGAAACTGGACAAGAGCATTAACTACGAAACAGGCGTTATCACAATCACAGAGAAGGTCACCGGCGAGAAACTGGACTTCGACTTCAACGAGCTTCCTGAAGCAATTCAGGCAAAATTCGGGCCTTTCGGCTTGGGTCACAAACTGGGCGATGCCGCGGCTGGTAAAGAAGGAGACGAAGCTGTCGCATCTATTAAGAAAGTCTGGGCCGGTGTTATGAACGGCGATTGGTCTGTGAGAGCACCAGCGGCAGAGAAAATTACCAAGAAAGGTCTTGCCGACAATCTTTCCAAGATGGATCCTGCAAAAGCTGCACAGATCCGCGAAGCACTGGCCGCAGTCGGCATTACTCTCTAACACACGACGTCAGCAACCTACACCTGCTGACTATCAGGGAGTCTTTCTGGTATATCCCCAATACTGGAGAGACTCCCATTCTATAAGGAGGTTAAATGGAACAGCTAAGAATAGACAACTCAAAACGCTCCGCTTTTGTAAAATGTCCTAGAAAGTATTACTGGAAGTTCATCGCCAATCTTACAGGCGAGTACGGGTCGACAGCCCTTAGATATGGCCGAGTCTGGCACCTGATGCTTCACGCTTTCTATGACACTATTCAGAAACAAGGCTGGCAAGCAAGACAACAAGCAATTACCAATGGACTGATTCAAGGAAAGAAAGAGTGGGATTTGATCTCATCCCAGCAAATCTTCTTTGAGGATTTCAGAACATTTGAGAATCTTTGCGAACTTCTCATGATCTATGTAAACACCTATGAGAATGACGAACTTTCAGTCAAGATAATACACACGGAAAAGGTATTTGCCCTTCCACTCGAGCTGGACGAAGTAGAAAAATTGCTCTATCCGAATTTACCAGAAATAATCTTCACAGGAAAGATCGACTTACAGCTTGAATTAAGCGGGATTAAGTGGGTTCTCGATCACAAGACTACTGGCAATTCAATAGACCGCGTCTCCGGTACGCTTAAACGTGACCCACAGTTCCTCGGCTACACCTACGCTTCGAGACGAGTTCTAGATTTCGTGCCGATGGGCTTTCTGGTGAACATGGTAATGTCCAGTTCAAGAAAGAACAAAGATGGTGTTTATGGAAAACTAACGACTGACTTTCGCCGCGTTCCTCAGCTCTATTCTGAGGGAGATCTTGAAAGTTGGCGGAGAAGTTTCATTCACACTTGTTCCCAAATGGCTTGGTGCTCGAAGCACAACACCTGGCCAATGGGTCATGACAACTGCTACAACTACAACAAAGACTGTACGTTCACCAGACTTTGCGAACAGAACAGAAATGTTATTGATACAAACACAGAAGGTTTCTTGGAAATCCCCTGGGATGTTGAGAAGGAAGGAGGCTTGAACTACGATGACTAAGCATATTGAAGCCCAAACAGAAAGTGAACGTGACCGAAGGTCTCGGCTGTGTTTGAAATGCCTGAAATGCTGCCACATGATAGTGTTTCCGACACAGTACAGCCAATTCGATTCCTTTGCCAGGGAGTTGTATGAGACAAGAGGCTGGAAGATACGCCCATACAAGGGATTTCTATGGATGTACAAAGAAGAAACGTGCCAACATCTTACATCCGAAGGATGTGCAGTCTATGAAAACCGCCCATCTGCCTGTAAGATATACAATGGAATGGCTGACCCCATTATGCGAGATGAGTGTTTGTGGGACAAGAAAGAGGAGGCTCAAAATGTCTAAGAAAGTTTTACTTAGTGGTTATCTAGACGCAGTACTGGATTGTGACCTTGCCAAGGCGATGGAAATGGTAGGTACTATGGTCACGGTTGAAACAGATGGTTATGGTAAAGATCTTCGTGCAGTCGAAAAAGAAGATGGAGAGATTGATTTCAAGCTCATTAATGAAAAACAGTTCGTCCGTCTCACAGATGAGAAGGAGTCTATGGAATTTCTGAGAAAGAAACGAGAGGATTCCGATAAAACAGCAGATAGACTTATGAGTGAGAAGTATACAATTCAAGCTGAAGTGAATAAACTGAAAGAAGAAATTGCCACGCTCAAATCTGTCTGTCCTCATACTGAAGAGGAGGAACTCTAATGCCCAGCGCAATGGATGTAACAGCTACAACTGAATATCTCAAGGTAGCAATTATTGGGGAACCAGGCACCGGCAAATCCGTCTTTGCTAGTTCCTTCCCAACACCTGGATTTGTCTTCGACTTCTCTGGTGGGATTATAACCTACAGAGGAAAGAACTTCGACTATGAACAGTATCCAACAACACCAAGGGGCTGGGACAAATTCCAAACAGACTTTCGTAGCGTAGCAACTAAGGTAGCCGAAGGCCAATACCAGACGGTAGTCTTTGACGACTGCACTTCCATGACTGATCTAGCTATGGAGAAAGCCATGAGTCTTGACCCCAAACGCAGCGCGACCGGCGGCCCGATCTGGAATATTCATTACATGATGGTACGGAACCTGATGGAAGGTTCTCTCAGAAGACTCGTTGAATTACCCTGCAATATAGTGCTGATAGCCCATATGGAGCTTGATAAGGATGAAGAGACTGGTGCTATTCTGTCTGCTCATCCTATGCTTACAGGGCAGTTAGCTATAAAAATGCCAGGGTACTTTGACGAAGTCTATTATACTTCAACTAGAAAGGAGGGAGATAAAGTAAAGTGGATGGTGCAGACTGTCCCAATCGGCGTTAAGATGGCTCGTAGCCGACTGTCAGGCAAGGAAGGACTTCTTCCATATTTCATGCCGAATGATTATGCCGCAGTCATGGCTTATGCCCAGAAATCACAGCAACTAAAAACTAAACCGGAGGTATTAAAAGATGGCACAGAAACAACAAAGTGACACAGTAGTAGAAACATTTGTACCTGAAGTAGACGGTTCAGACATGGGTAACGGGGAAGGGGCTGGAGAAGTGAAACTTGAAACAAACTTTGATCTTGAAGCCGAACACAAAGATGCTCCTCTCATTCCTCAGGGAACCTATACAGCTAATGTCATAGACACCAAGTTTGACAGCGAAGCTCAGACAATCGAGTGGGTCTTCACACTGGTTGACAACGGTGGAGTAATGAGCGACGGTGAAACATCTGTGGATGGGGTTATGATTGCTACGAAGAACTGGCTTCCCAAGGAAGGAGACGAGAATGAGCTGACAAAGTCGGGGAAGATGACCAAGAGACAGGCCAAGATTAATATGTTATTCAATTTCTTGAAAGACATGGGCTGTCCCGAGAAAACATCTGACTCCATTGACAAGGCTCTGAACAACAAAGAGTGGGTTGGCAAAAGGGCGAAGCTTCAGATCGGCCTCAGAACCTACGAAGGGCGGATCTTCAATGAGGTTAAGAGGGCAGTAGCGGCGTAATTCCAGGATATAGTCCCGTGGGTTGCAGAATGTTTAAAATTTAAACAACCCACTGGGACTATATATTTTTGTCTGGAAAAGGAGATTAGATATGATAAAAAATTTAATCTGCAAACTCTTTGGGCATAAGATACAATTTTTACCTATTAAAACTGCTACCGAAGTCAGAGCAGATCATGAAGTCAGAACTACTACATATGCACTCGTATGCTCACGATGTGGCTTTCAGATTGGTTGGAGGGTAGGAACATGAAATTCGAGAACTTGTTATCACCTAGAATAGATCAAATGGAGCAAGCTGAAATGGCCGCCTTTGTCCGTGCTTATAGACTTAGGAGAGCCTCGGAGATTACACCGGTTATAACTGAAATTCCCGATAAAAAGATATCATCCAAGCTAAGTGCTTCTGATATGCAGTTGCTTAGAACTGTCGGGATTACTGCAAAGGTATTGAAAAATCTAAGAACCGAGGTTGATGAAGATGACGACAATGACGAACTCTTTGCCGAATGAAGAAGAAACAGGGATATTTGAGCTTGATCCTCTGGAAATAAAAGTCCACGAAGAACTTCCACGAATAAGGAAGGAGATGGGCGAGGTTGAGAAGCTCTTAATATCCATAAAGAAATTCGGACAAATGCAGCCTGTAGTAATTAACAGAAACAACGAGCTAATAGCTGGAGGTCGACGCCTAGCGGCTTGTATCCTAGGTCAGATGAATGTCCGCGTATGTTACACTGACATGATGGATCCTGTTACTATGAAAGAGATGGAAATCGAAGAGAACTTACAAAGGAAACAACTTACTCCATCTGAAGAAGTACTCGCTATTGAAGCTTTGCATAGCCTAAAACAAGAGAAATATGGCACGGCCGTACAGGGAAAGACCGGCGGATGGACACTGGAAGATACAGCAGATATCATGGGCAAGACCAAGGGAGCAATCAGTCAAGACCTTGGCCTTGCCGATATGATTAAGAGGTTTCCTAGTCTAGCTGATGCCCCTACTAAGAGTGCTATTAAAAAGGCTGCTAAGGGACTCCAGAAAGTTAGTTCGCGGATGAAGGCTACTGAGATTTACGAGCAGATTGTTTTGCACGGAAATAAGAAACTAGATATAGTCCAAGAGGACGCAGTCCTTAACATGGCTAAGAGGGAAGACAAGTCTATTGACTTGCTCATAACCGACCCACCTTACGGGATAGACATTGACCAGATAGCAATTTCGGTAGGAAATATAACTGGCGGACTCAATGCTACAGGATTCAATTACAATGACAGCAGCGAACACTCACTAGACATGTACAGAATACTCGCTCATGAATCTAGCAGGTTTTGTAAGTCCACTGCTCACGGGTATGTATTTGTAGCACCAGAGAAATTCCAGCTTTACAGGGATATATTTATTTCCGAGGGCTGGATGGTGCACATTAAGCCATTGATTTGGTTTAAGATGGGCATCTACCATCAAAGCAATGCCCCGCATATGTGGCCTGCAAGTAACTATGAGATGATAATGTTCATGAGAAAGCCTGAGGCTAGACTTGTTGTCGAGGGGAAAACAGATGTTATCTCCATCCCTCCTGTTAACTCTAGCCAAAGAAAGCATCAGGCGGAGAAGCCAGTAGAACTAGGTCGTGAGCTACTACTTAGAACAAGCCTCCCTGGCGACAGCCTATACGACCCCTTCATGGGGAGCGGAGCTTTTATCGTGGCTGGAATGGATATGAAGATGATTGTCCACGGATGTGACATACTGACAGAAAGCTACTCTGCTACGATGGAAAGACTCGCGGAGAGGAAAAATGAGTAGAACTAAACAAGTCCCAGAAGGATATAAGAAAATATCTGTAAATGTCAGAATTTCTCTTATGATTGAAATGGTTCAGGTAGCTAGAAAACTGGCTATTAGTTTCACTAGAGCTGTTGAAAGAGCTTTTAAACTATTTATAGAGGAGAATAAATATGGGAAATAACGGAGTAGGAATGAATATAAACGTAAACGAACTGGACGACATTCACTGTGATAACTGCAACGGAGTAGCCTTTAGTCAACTGCTCCAGTTGAAATACCTCCCAGGTTTTATGTCGCCGGATGGTACACCTGGAGTTACCTTCTTTGCTAGGGGATTTATCTGTGTTTCCTGCGGTAAACCGTTCACCATAGCGGAGCTAGCCCAGCGTCCACTTCCTAAGATTATCACACCAGTTATTGTTGAAAAATCTTAGGATATTATCAATGGAAAACCAGCCTGTAGTAGAATTTGAAGATTTGGCTTTTTACCTATATGCTGAGTGTGGAATTGATTACAAGAGATCACTTACACTAGCTGAAAAAATTATGGAATTTCTAAGGAGGACAAATGAAGGTCAGGACAGTCGGACCAGCTAATGCAAAAATATTTTTTCTGGGAGAGGCCCCTGGAAAGGATGAAGATCTTACAGGTATTCCCTTCTGTGGGTACGCTGGAAAGACTTTAAACTGGTTGCTTGGACAGGCAGGTATATCGAGGGCGGAATCACTGATTGGTAACGTAGCACGAGAACGTCCGGCGAACAACAAAATCTCTACATTCTTCGAGGATAAGCAATGTACAATCCCAGGTGCAAGACTAATACAGTGGATGATGGAACTAAAAGCGGAGATAGAAGAAAACCAGCCGAATGTTATCGTTGCGCTGGGTTCAACAGCTTTGTGGGCGTTAACGGGAGAGAAAACGCTTGGGAAGCTAAGAGGATATGTATTGCCCTGCAGGCTTGTGCCAGGTATGAAGGTAATACCTACCTATCATCCTCAGGCCATAAACTACGAGTGGAAGAATTTCTTCCCGTGTATTTTAGACTTAAAAAAAGCAAAGTATCATAGTAAATTCAGGGAATTGAAGTACTCCACTCCGCAGGTAGTAGATAACGCTCCGATCAATAGCTTCATTGACTACTTAAAGAACATCTACGAACACAAGAACGATGGTAAACCCATCTCTGTGGATATAGAAACTATCCAGCCAGGCTCACACATCAGCACAATAGGCATCGCCATCAGTCCAATGTTCGCTATGTCTACTTGCATATTGAAGGGCAAGTATCCTTGTTTGAACGAAAATGAAGAAGTGGAACTTCACTTCTGGTTGTCGAAAGTCCTAACAGAACTCCCGCTCATCTTCCAGAACGGTGCTTATGACACCTCAGTAATGTTATTGAACAACCATATCTGGAACAAAAACATAGTAATGGATACACTCATAGCTGCTCATGTGTGTTGGCCAGAGTTGCCCCGCGACTTAGGATTTCTGGGAAGCGTCTGTCTAGACGTAGAACCGTGGAAACACTTATCCGGGACTAACAACAGTTTGTACAATGGCCTTGATTGCTGTAACACATATGGTATAGCTAATTTTATGGAAGGAGAAATAAAGAGACTTGGTCTTGAAAGTAATTTCAAGCACGAAATGTCTCAAATTCCTGTAGCTTCTATGCTCCAGCTACAAGGTCTCGAAGTTCATACAGATACGCAGGAAGAAATGATTAAGAAGTATAAAAAAATTGTACTTGATACAAAGAAAACGCTTACAGAAATTATAGGAAGGGATGTGAACTTCGCCAGTCCTAAACAACTACAAAAACTTCTTTACATTGATCTCGGGTTTCCTGTCCAGTATAGACGACGCAAATCTAAAGACGACCCGCAGAAACTCACTACTGATGCATCAGCGTTAAAAAAGCTTGCCTCTATTCTTCCAGATAATCCTATGTTCCGTTTAATTCTGGAGCACAAGAAGGCTCTTAAGATGAACTCCTTTCTTGACATGAAGCTGAGCCCAGATAATAGAGTTCACACTAGCTACAATATAACCGGTTCCAGTGAAGATGCCCTCGGTAGAAAGTCCTTTGGGCGGTGGAGTTCATCTGGTTCTATCATCCTACCCTTTGGTAGCGGGAATTTGCAGAATATTCCGCCAGATGCCAGAAAGATATACCGAGCAAAGCCTGGGTGGAAGATCATACAGGCTGACTACATCCAAGCAGAAGCCGTGGTCGTGGGATACCTTAGTGGAGACCAGAAGCTGATTAAACTATTCGAAGATAGCTTCGGTCTTCGAAGTGCTGAGCGCAAAGCCAGCTATGATATCCACGTCATCACTGCACAGAATATGTTTGGAGTTAAAGAAGTAACTAAGGAACAAAGACAAATAGGTAAGACTATCAGACACGCTGGTAATTACAGCGCAGGCCCACAGGTACTAGCACTTCAGCTTAACTGTACTTCTAGCCGTGCTAAGCAACTTATGGATTTATACTACCAGATCAACCCGCACCTTAAACTGTGGCAACAGTCTATCCAGGACGAACTCCGAAAGGACAAGACTCTAACTACGCCTATGGGCAGGAGACACAGGTTCTTGGAAAGATGGGGAGATGAGTTGTTTAGAAGTGCTTATGCTTTTAAACCTCAGTCAACAGTAGGAGACTTACTGAACAGTTCACTAGTAAATCTGTACAATGACGTGGGAGATGACATAGAACTAATGCTTCAACTCCACGATGCTATCTATGCCCAAGTTCCAGAAGAAGAAGTCGGCCCAACTATTGCCATAATGAGAAGGGCAATGTTAAAACCAGTTGTTGTTAACCACAGAACAATGGTCATTGACATTGACTTTAAAGTCGGGGATTCCTGGGGTGAGCAGGAAGAAGTAGACTGGCAAGATTATACTATAGGTTACACACGACAGCAGACAATAGATATGAAGGGGGTATACAATGCTGAGCACGGTCGTAGCAGTTCCGAATATTAAGCAGAGAGAATTTTTAATAAACACTATCAAGAAAAAATACCAGCTAAAAGCTCTCGAAGAGACTGGTATTAAAATAGTCCAGGATAGAGTTCATCGGATTCAGATATGGAAAGACGAACATCTTACGATGCAGGTGACAGTCGTGCTTGTTCCAGTAATAGTAAACACGGAGCAGCTGTTCGGCTACGGCGGCTCAACTAAAATCCACGTAGACTACATCAAGCAGGAGCTGATTAAATGGATTAAAAAACTAGATGAAATAAGTGAAGCTAAGATAACTGACGCCGGACTTACTGAGAAATTGGTAGGAGAAATATGATATGGCGACTCGTTACCTTGGTAATTGGTTAGAGTCATATTTAGAATACACTGATGGCATGGAAGCAGCTAGATCATTTCAGAAATGGGTTGGTATGTCTGTAATAGCGGGGGCCCTGAGGAAGAAAGTTCATCTTTCTCTTGGAAGAATCCGAGTATATCCTAATCTCTATGTGGTCTTAGTAGCCGAGCCAGGCATAGCCCGCAAGAGTCAGTCAATTAACACCGGACAGGAACTATTGCTTGCAACTCCTGATATAGCCGTGAGTGCAGATGCTATAACAAAGGAAGCCTTGTTGGAACAAATGGCTGAGTGTATGCAGAAAGAGATATTTGAGAATGGAGAAGAGCTTAATCATTGCTCTCTCAGCATTATATCGCGGGAATTTGAGACGTTTCTTGGGCAGAAGAAAGAGAATACAAAGATGTTAGTCCTACTAACTGATCTATTTGACGGGCAGGAACTCCCATGGACTTACAAGACTAAGAACTCAGGTAATGCTATCATCATGAGTCCTTATTTGAATTTACTAGCTGCTACTACACCTGAGAGCCTGGCTAGTTGTTTACCCAGTTCTGCTATCGGAGGTGGCTTGACAAGTAGAATCATATTTGTCTGGGCAGAACGCCGGCACAGAAAGGTAGCCTTCCCAGAACTAACAGACAGAGTAAATGAGTTGAATGACCTGCTAAAGAAAGATCTATACTTCATATCGCGAATAGCAGGTGTATACCAATTCTCACCAGAGGCTAGAGCTAACTGGATTAACTGGTACGAAGCCTATGAGGAAGCAGATATTAACAGGATTTGCACCGAACCTAGCTTTAATGGATGGTATTCAAGAAAACCAACATATATTTTAAAGATTGCTATTATCATAGCGGCTTCAGAAAGTGATAGCTTAGTCATGGAGTGGAGGCATGTAGAAAGAGCTATCAAGATGATAGAAGGAACAGAGATGGATATGGGAGGAGTTTTTCGCGCCGTTGGTAAGTCTGTAGTATCAACCGAAGTAGATACAATCATGCAGCTTGTTAAAATCCACGGTTCAATTACTGAGAAGAACCTACTTGGGAAAGTCTGGAAGGACATGGACTCTTTCAAGTTCGACAACGTAATGAGGACTGCTATGAGAACTGGTAAAGTCCGAAGGGACTTCAAGGGAACCGGAGAGGCTGTTGAAATCTACTATACATGGTTGGGTAGTAAGTCAAACGTTTAAAAATTAAACTTTCTGAGGAGGTAACATGACAAGACAACAGTTTGTAGACACAGTAGGTTTTTGGAATATAACAGCTAGACAAGGACAGGGATCAAGCTGTGGCGCGCCCAATACGGCAGTTGCGGTGTATGTTAAGTCGTTGAGCATAGACATCAACAAATTCAATGCCTATTGTGCAGCAAAGAAGAAAGAATACCTTGCGCAGTATCCAGCATCAACATATAGAGATGTCTATGCTCAACAGATTTGCGATTGGTGCAGCTGGGCATCCAATGAGAACGTAGTTAAAAAGCCTGAATGGGCATAAGGAGGAAGAATGAAAACAGCTATTGCTTTGTGTATACTATTGTCAGTTGTTAGCTGCACAAGACTTGAGTATGTTACTAAAGAAGGTACAAGTGTAACATATACAAGAGTCTTTGCTACCTCGACTGATGTTGAAGCAGAGATGGGTGATGCAAAAGTGTCTATGAAAAACCAGAAGATAGACACAACTGTAATCGGAAACATTCTCGATCTTGCTACAAAGGTAAAGTAGTATGGAAAATACTTTATTTACAAGAGAGGATATCTTAAGTATTCCAGAATATTTACTTCCTATGCCTGTACTAACAGATAACCTTCGTTCCTTTTTTAGCTGGGGCATCAAAGTACATGAGCACGGATGCTATAGCCACTTCATGTGGCTTACAAAGCCTGGTATTGTAGCAAGTCAAGGTTTGTTGTATACTGAAGAACCTATATCAGCATACTTTGATAAGTATAGACTTAAGTTATGGTATAATCCTAAATGGACGGAGGTACACAGACAAAAGATTAAAGCAGCTATTCAAAGCCACCTTGACCGACCGTGGTACAGAAGAATCTATGACATCCCAGCTATATTCGGACAGTTATTCTGGCATGAGTTACAAACTCCAGGGCTTGACATTTGTTCAGACAGTGGTAGTTATCTAGCAGAGGTTGATGAATCATACGACCTTCGGCATCCAGACCCAGAACAGGTAAACAGATGGCTGGAGAGCAAGCCGGAGTACAAAGTGTACGGCAGATATCTGCCGGATTAAAAGGAGAATTAAATGAAAAGAACATTGTTTGGTTTCATCTTCATGGTTAGTATGATCTTAATTCTTGCAGTATATTGCCACGCAGCGAGTGACATTCCATTCGCTTGGGATGCATCCAATGGAGCTACTAGCTATAATGTCTATCAGAGCACAGTTAATCCGCCGACTAAGACATCTACTAAAGTCTGCAGTAATGTAACTGCTCTAACCTGTATAGCAAATGGTATTCCTGATGGACTCTTCTACTACGCAGCAACAGCAAAGGATGCCGCTGGAAATGAGTCTGAAATGTCGAATGTGATAAGTTTTAATGGAGACACAACCCCGCCGATAAGCCCACTTAACTTTAGATTCTCAGCAACTATTACGGGAACCATTACTCTTGTACCAAGCCCATAAGTAAAAACGGAGGCCGAAAGGCCTCCTATCTTTTACTCATTCTCATCTACTATATTAAATCCTCTGTTATGTCTATCTGTTGCTCTTCTTAACTTACCTTCTTGTACAGCATGATGTTCTCCCTGTAGTAAGGACAAGTTACGCTCAAGACTATTGTACTTACCATACAAATCTGATATTGAATTACATACTGTCTCCATGTTCTTTATACTTTGGTTTATTACCATCTTTATTAGATAGCACACAAAGCCAAACATCAGAATAGTTAAGACATATAGTAGTGATGCGTGCTCTACCCAAAACTTGTCAGTTCCCACATAATCCTCCTAATAGTTCTTCAGACCCAATAGCGTATACTTAACTTCTCCAGTACCAATATAACTTCCCGCTCCATATGTAAACTCAACAGTCACGACTCTCGTCTCTCTTACATGTTCCTGAGCAATAAGTCTATTATGATTTGCTGGAATTACCGCTAGGTAAGTAGCACTAGCAGGAGCAAAAGCAGTCCAGTGCTGTGTGATGGTTCCACTCTCAGCGTCTACTACATTGTACCTACCACTTGTAGGAATAACATCCAAGCCATTCTCATCCTTGAACTTTAACTCAACAACACAGGTACAACCTTCATTTATCTCTTTCATTTGAAACTCCTTATTTAATATTTAATCTCACACTAGGTGATTTAAGTTTAAGTTCCACTACTGGAGACAGAACCTGCAGAGACATTCTAGAGAAGCGCAGCCCCATTTCCATGTAGATCATACCCGCGGATGGACTGACTGATGGAGAAGAGCTTGCACTTGGAGACCAGGTAGGACTAACTGACCTACTTACACTTGGGCTAATAGATCTAGAAATAGAAGCACTTGGGCTCCATGTTGCAGATATACTCTTAGATATACTCGCGCTTCGTGAGCCAGTCCAACTAAGCGAGGCAGATGTACTTGCTGAAGGGCTCCACGTGGGGGAGATAGACTTAGATATACTAGCCGAAGGAGATTGTGTTGAGCTAATACTCTTAGATATAGACTTGGATATGGACTTGGATATACTTCTAGAGATAGATTTAGAAATACTTCTTGAGATTGACTTTGAGATTGATTTGGAAATGGACTTACTTATACTAGCAGATTTGCTTAAACTAATAGACTTAGAAATAGACGCGGATTTGCTTAAACTAATAGACCTAGAGATACTAGCAGATATTGACTTGCTAGGAGACTTGGAGATACTAGCTGAGATAGACTTACTGATACTCGCGGATCTACTTGGACTGATAGACTTTGAGATAGACTTGCTAATACTAGCAGATGGACTCTGTGTGGCCGAGATACTTTGACTAATAGAAGCACTTATACTTTTACTAATACTCTTACTAATAGACTTGCTGAAACTAGCCGAAGGACTCCGTGTCGAGGACACGCTTGCGCTAGCTGACTTACTTATACTTGCACTAACAGATTTAGAAACACTAGCACTTGGGCTACGTGTAGCTGAAATAGACGCGGACTTACTAGCTGACTTCGACGGACTCTTAGTCGCACTAATTGAAGGACTTATACTCTCACTAGCTGATGGATAGTATTCCCAAGTTGATGATGGAGATACACTAGCCGAGATAGATGCACTTCTACTGGCTGACTTCGATCCACTCTTGCTAGCACTAGGTGATTGAGTAGAGGAAATAGAAGCACTCTTAGATGCACTCTTACTAGCACTTGGGCTTAAAGTAGCTGAGATAGACGCGGATATAGACTTACTTATACTAGCACTTTTACTAGCTGACTTAGACGCGGATGGACTCTTCGTAGCTGAAATAGAAGCGCTCCGGCTAGCAGATGCAGATTTGGAGACTGACGCGCTCTTGCTCAAGGAGCTTGATTTACTTATAGATTTGCTTATTGATGCAGACTTTGTGGCGCTAGCCGAAGCGCTTGGGCTTTGCGTGGAGGATATACTAGCTGAAATACTAGGACTCTTAGTTGCTGACGGCGTGCTTGAAGGTGTAGAACTAGGAGTTGGTGATGGAGTCGAACTAGGTGTACTAGATGGTGTTGAAGAAGGCGTTGCTGAGATAGAAGGTGATGTAGTTGAAAGTAACTGACTTGCCCCCACATTCCAAGATACATCAGCGGTGGTTCCGCTTGGTCTTGCCGTCCCTCTGATATCAAGCCGTGAGATTGCTTCCCCCGCTGCATCATTTTTGAGGAAGTTGTCAAAATCATATGAGGCAGTTAAATCATCATATGGATTTCTTCCGTAATTGTCTCCAGCGCCGCCGGCAGCATACAAGTCATCTGCTGTGGCAAGGCCATCAGCATCTAAATCACCGCTGGTAAAAAGGTCAAGGCCGTTCTTATAGTTATCTCCTGCCGTCCCGCCCAAGTCAGACGTATTATCCTTTGAAGCATTCCAACCAGAAGGAGCATCCCAATCAGCTTCTTCAAAATCTCCCCCGGCATTATTTGCTGCGTAACAGTTCCATAGTACGGTTGTACCTGAGCTACCACATATAACTCCATATCCACCATTCCCAAAGAATGTGCTCGAAATTACAAGATAGGTGTTTGTGCCTCCACTATAAGTGGTTACATTTAAGCCAGTACCTTTGCAATCTCTTACGATACAGTTATAAATAATACCTGTTTGGTTAGCGTTAAGACCTCCCATCACTATCCCAGTGGCTGTGCCTGCACCAGCGTTAACGCTCTTAGCAACTACATTTATAATATGCACTCCATTATATCCGGCAACACCTTGGATGGCATAGAGTGTCCCCGCACTATTGCCATCACAAAGGAGATATAAATCTCTAAGCCTAACGTAATGCTCTTGTGTTTTAGCTGTTGCAGTCGTGCCCGTAAAGTTAGCCCCTGTCCCTGCTTTTCCTGCCCACGGAGTAGCACAAGATGGAGATGACCTTACTTCCCTGTAGATAGTGCTGCTTGTATTGGTAGCACCGGATATAGTAAAATTAACAGCATGAACTTGACTGTCGTAACAATCAAGAACTACAGGGCCCGAATATCCTGCTAAATCATTATCGCTGGCGGATTCCCACGTTGCTACAGAGGTATAATCCTTTCCACCACCTGAGTCAAAGGTACACAGATAAGGTGCTGTATCATAGCAAGCCATTATTTATATAGCCCCCTTCCATACCCTTTACCTATCCTGATTGGCTCAATCATGTTAAACCCAGTGCTTGCAGTAGCCTTCTGCTGTTTCATCTTGTCATAACAATCAACCTTTTTAATGGCATCAAGCTTTGGACTGTATAGAACTTTCTTGTCGAGCATCTTCTCCTTTTCCACTCCCATAGCCTCAAGATCATTAAGTGGAATATTAAACCTACGTTTCTTGTGATATACAGTAGGCAGAAGTTCACCTACTTCATCACGGTTTATTAACTCTTGTATTCTCTCATCAGTAACAACGGGGTAACTGGTTGTATCCCAGAAAGGTTCTGTTAAACCTTCAAGTTGTTCTAATTCAAGGTCATCAATAATGACAATAAGGAATTGTTTCCTTTCAACGTCTGACCAAATATGGTGTTCAGTGAGTGGTCTTGCAGCAATAATATCACCAGGCTCTGCCCTTTTCTCCCATCCTTGAACATCATAAACGTAGTATTTCTCTTCGTCCCAGTATGCTTCCGTGGGCTTCTCAATGTAGTCCGTAACTAAGACCCCGCTCACGCGTTCTCTCAGATAGTATCTTGGTTTATAGTGTCCAAATAATGCTACACTCCACTTAGCCATTCGTCCTCCACAGAAAGTTTAAATTTTAAACATTAGACTGAATGTATTGTCTAACAATATCTTTAGTCTGTCCCCATCCAGGGATTACATCCGCCTCTTTCCAGTCTTTTGGTTTGTTATTAAACTGGTCAAGTGACATCCTTCTTCTGGTAAAAGTCTTATCATGTCTTAGATCTATACAAGGAAATTCAGAAACATAAGTCTTAGCCTTACCAATTCTCATTTCCTTCGGAAGTCCCTTTGGCGGGCTGAAGCCCAGTGAACTAGAGTGCCCATGCTCAGATATGTAATCTACTTTCAGCTTGTAATGTTCAATCAACAAGCTCCTCTTAGCACACATCATAGATGGAACATCCGCCTGATAATACACAGCCTTACCTGTATCCACATCCATCCTCCACAGGTTTCTATCAAAGTAGTAACACCCATTCTCAGGTATATAGCTAAAATGACTTGGATGGTACAGTAGGTCATGTTCTATCTGAAAGATGTATTCTGTATCAGCAGCTTCTAGCCCAACTAATATCTGCTTATACATAGACAAGACAGACCGCTCATAATCTACTACTATGTTCTGACCAAAGTCAATCGGCTTATGCGTCACAGATATAATCGGATACCCATACTGTTTCATACATTTCAGAACAGAGTTCTTACAGGCATCAAGAATGTTCGAGTCAGGATGATTATCTGAATAATACACAAGCGTAGCTCCAGGCTTGGACTCCTTAGATGCAACCACCACACTGTTATCCTTCTTTGATTCTCCTTCATGCCAGTCAGGAACAGGACTGAATTTATCTAAGAGCCAATTCAAATCCCTCTTGGTATCTGGCCACTTGCCCTGTATCCATAGCTTTTTGCTGTATCTCCTTGCGTGCTCAACCTGTCTGTTCGACTGTGAATAAGGAAAACCGAAATCTCCACCCTGAGTCCTGAACATATGAGCGAACCATGTCTTCTTATTAACAACTTGTCGTCCACCTGACAACCAAGACTTGCAGGATACTTCCACACCCATCTGTCCCCAACTTCCATGCTCTTCATCCATACCACCAAGCTCCCAATATCTAGCTCTTGGCATGAACCACCCAGCACCTACGTGGCACATAACATCTGAGATATCGCCCTCGGCCTCAGGACGTTTCTCATATCTGCCCCAGTATTGAAAGTGCATATCCTTATCGAATCTTGCGAAGTCTGTTCGTCTGGATAGTCTCGGCTTCCAGATTATATCTCGCGTGAAATGTTCTGTATTGTCACACTTAGGACAGCTAGTCGGCGTCGGTGACTGATATCTTCTATCCCCACACTTATCACAGACCCAGTCAAACGCATGAAGATTATACATTCTCGGAATGACCGTCCAGTCAGGCTCACAATCAGCCATTAGCTTTACATCAAATCCTTTATCAAAAGCACAGTGAGCATCTACTTTCATTATGAACTTAGCCCTACTAATTCTAGCTGCCTCATTCGTTGCAGCCCTTTGTCCACTTGGTCCACTGTGATAAATCAGCGTTACACGCGGATGATCAGGAATCTCCGGGTCTGCCCACTGTCCATCACATACAGCAATAACTTCCGTATCTCCTTCAATATTCTCAAGAATATTCTCTATTGTTTTCTTTAGAAACATCTCATTTCTAGCTGGAATCAACACACTCAAGTCCATCATTTCCCTCCGTGATTTAAGTACCAGTTAACAAACTTTGGTAATCCTTCCTCAATGTCTGTTGAACACTGTGGATTAAATGTCTTATTCTCCTCTTCCTCTTCCTTATACAAACTACTGTATTCCCGCCGAGCCTCGACTCCTATGCTATTCTCCAGTACATCTATAACATCATCTAGCTTGCGAGGATTTCCCCTGCCTATATCAACCAGTTCAAGTTCATATAACTGATCTTCCAGAGTAATACAAATAACTCTTGCAACATCATCTATATAAGAGAAGTCTCTTCTTGTTTCCTTCCCGCGAATAACTACTTTATCCCCGTTCAGAATCTGCTCCGTCCATTTCCAGATAGCCATATCAGGTCGTCCCCACGGCCCATAGACTGAATAGAATCTCAATCCAAGAATATCCATTCCGTAGTTATAACGATAAATATTTGCTAACATTTCGTCAAAATGCTTAGTTGCGCCGTAGACACTCTTAGGAACAATAGCCGTTGAGCTAGACGCATAGACAAAGGGAACTTTTGAATACCGACAGTACTCTAATATACGAACAAACTCACTTATGTTATTATCTATGTATGTCATCGGATTGTCTCGAGAATACATAACTCCTGGTTGCGCGGCCAAGTGTAGTACAACATCACAGTTATGAATAGGACTAAGACTTATTCCTAATTCTTTAATTCGCGCGACTTTAAGCATTACATCATAATAATCAGTGAGAACATCATTCCCAGTAACTATATGCCCTCTCCCCATCAGTTGCTTTGCTACATGAAAGCCAATGAAACCCGCTATTCCTGTTATATGTACCTTCATCTTTTCATACTCCACATCTCCTTGTCCCAGTCTTCCCTATACTCCTTCAACTTTTTGTTCATCCGCTTAGCCATAACCATCGCCGTTCTTGCCAGATTGTCAATCTCAGGTGTCTTTCCATTCCTAGCTATTTCCCTTATTACCTCACAGATTGTCCAGTGCATACTGTGCATTCGCATATTTACTGACTTCATTTCCTTCTCAGTAATTGGTCGGTGTATGTATTGGACTGTAGTCTTAACTGGAGCAGCTCCGTCCTCTCTAACTCCTATACACATAGTATCTGTTCTGCTAGTCTCAATCTCGAGAACTTTAATCCCAGCATAGTCAAACAAGTCCTGCATACCGTCGGGGTAATACCTATAAGTGTCAAACGGGCAGTTGTGTTTTGGGTTCTTGTGCTCCTTCCAAGTATGTGGAGCTATAATAACTATGTATTTAGAGAAGTAAGGAGTCAGCGACTTAAGCCACTCCCACGGCTGCTTCACGTGCTCCATTGTTTGTCCAGATATAACAATGTCAAAGACACCTGGAATATTCTCAAATCCTACTATGTCTACATTATCACCAGGTTCAACGTCCATGCCAGCATATTTAAACTTCTCAAAGAGTGGTCTATAAGTCAGACCACCTTTTCGACTCTTCAAATTCCTGGCCCCAATATCTAGAACACTTGCTCCGATCATCCCTTCCAGATACTTATCGCGAAAATAAGTCATTAATTGATAGCTTGTCTTGTGCATTATTTAACCTCCCAGTACCATGATGGTATCCCAGGAGATCCATCTCTTCGAGGTGTTTCTGATATTGAGTCCGTAACGTTGAACTTAATATTATGAAATCTACAGTAGTCATTGACCGCATCCATTACTCCAACGTTCTGTTCCTTACTGGAGACGTAGTCATGACCAGCTACCATTCCGCCCTTCCTTACCTTACGACTCCACATGATTATATCTTGCATAGCATAATCATAAGAATGATCACAGTCTATATAGACAAAGTCTAATGAACCATCTGGAATATCTTGACTAGCAAGTTCACTAGACTTTTCTATCCACTTAACATTTGAATTGCCTACTTTCTTTCGCGCTCTTCTTTTAGCTTTATCAAACCGCGGTTGTCTGTGTTGGCTTCCTACAAAGTACTTATACATATCAACCAGTATAAGTTTAACATCAGGAACTAGGTTGAGAATACTACTAGCATTACTTCCATCCCATACTCCAATCTCCGCGCCTAGTTTGTAGTATTTTGCTGCAAAGATTCTATAAATATCTTCTCTGCACATTCCTTTCTTGGATTCTTCCTTAACAACTTCAAACTCCACATGTATTGGAACCGGCGCGAACTTATCATACAACCAAGACAAGTCTCTTTCACCTTTGAAGTTATTCCAATACTCCAAAGCAAAAGCCACGGACTTCTTCTTCTGACTCTTCGAGACAACCACTTCTTCCTTCGGCTTGTTATAATGAGCGTACCAGGTGTTCTTGTCCAACACACATCTTCCGCCCATAAGCCAAGTCTTTAAACTTATCTCCTGAGCTTCTCTGCCAGTCCAGCCATAGTTCACATCATCCTCTCCACCAATAAATTCAAACCATGACTTCTCCATAAACCAACAGGAACCCTGAAAGGTCATTAGGTCACAGAGTTTATCCCCATTAACTCTATTCTCAAAGTCACCCCAGTCATGACCTTTCAGGGTTGTCCTGTCTAGGTACTGGAAGTCCCGCCTATGTCTAGGTTTGGGCTCCCAGTTTTTTCCACTTAGCTGAAACGCCGTGGGGACTATAGTCCATTTTGGCTGATGGTCTTTGACCAACTGTAAGTCAAACCCATCAGCCATTAAGCAATGCCCATCCAGCTTCATAACATACTGCCCTTTTGCAAAAGCAACTCCCGCGTTAATTGCAGCCCTCATTCCCTTCTGTTCTCCAAAGTGAATGAAATTCACTCTCTTATCAAACTCTGGGAATGGCTCCGGCCAGTATCCATCCAGTACTACTACTACTTCCAACTCTCCTCTCGCCTTGTCCAGCAATGATCTAACAGTCTTCTCCAAATACTGTTCATGCCTTGCTGGAATAATTACACTTACCATTTTCCCTCCTTTCAGTCATTCGTTTAATTTTTAAACTTTCTTAGGCTCCGCCACTAGGAGTAGCAGAGATACTCTTAGACTTACTTGCCGACGGTGACCAGGTTGAACTAACTGATTTACTCTTGGAAGCAGAAGCACTTTGAGTAGGTGACACTGACGGACTCTTAGTTGAGCTAATCGAAGCACTAGGAGTTTGGCTTCTACTTAAGCTAGTCGATGAACTCTTTGAAGAGCTCTTAGAAGCACTAATCGTTGAGCTGATTGACTTACTAACTGAAGCACTTTTCGATACGCTGGTTGAAGAGCTAGGACTTTGTGTGCTACTGATAGACTTACTTATCGAAGCACTCTTTGAAGCGCTAGGACTTAAAGTAGCACTTATAGATTTACTTATCGAAGCGCTTGCACTTCTTGTAGAGCTGATAGATTTACTTATCGAAGAACTCTTAGTTGCACTCTGTGTATGACTCAGTGTATGACTCGGAGTTGAACTTGGAGTTCCACTCTGAGATGCACTCTTTGAGGCGCTCTTGGACAAACTAACAGAGGGACTAATAGACGCGGAAGGTGTTGTCATAACAGCCCCTCCAGCCAACGCCACACTTCTCCAGTTAGCTCCAGTAGTCGTATTGTTCGCAATACAGATATACAGATTCATTCCATCTTGCCACATCTCACCAGCAAATCCCGGTGTACCTGCTTGTACCCCTACTTGGTAATTATGAGGAGTACCGTTCTTGATTCTTACTGAATCCCATCTTCCCATAGTATCCTCCTAATTCCCGTACAGGTAGAATGTAATTGCAACTGCATTCGCTCCACCTGTCTCGGTCGCTCTTATCTTAATGAACGGTGCAGGAACAGTAACTATGCTCGCCCCATTCTTACCATCACCATCAGGCCCACTTGTAGCTAGTTGACCATCAGCTATATTTGCGGATAGGTCTAAGAACTTAGACGCGTCAAAGCTTGATAGGATCTCAAATCTTACCGTGCCTGTCCCAGTGATAGTCCATCCTGCAGCCATATAGCCATCTATAGATCTGATGTCTATGGCATCACTCAGCATATTCTGTCCAGCAGCCAATGCCTGTACACTCCAAACTCTTAATGAACTGTTACCTTTCTTCAGTGCCTTGAGACTCATATTTAATCCTCCTTAGTAGGTATGCTAGGTATTCCAAAAAGATATCTGAACTTACTACCTCTGTATCGTTCAGGTATATCTGATTCACTTAATCTGTTTGCTTTCATTAAAATAGCTGGAACTGGCCCACTTGGAAGCCATTTCTTGAAGAAATCTGATACCCACGTATCATCATTCTCTTCGTTGGCTTTAGCTTCCAGTGCAGCATTTAAAACAGGGTTAGTACTAAGCATCAAACTACTTCCCTCTTTCTTTATCCCAGGAATATGT
>Ga0172381_10001081_pt1 | contig 33415 bp, 48 predicted proteins | sample Leawel6488metaG_FD_119754 | JGI IMG/M metagenome (GOLD analysis project Ga0172381, IMG submission 119754) | Leachate microbial communities from a municipal landfill in Southern Ontario, Canada - Leachate well 64-88 metaG | ecosystem: Engineered > Solid waste > Landfill > Unclassified | place... | reverse complement strand
TTGTGCCATTAACGGGAGAAATTATTGCTCCGTTTGGATTGGTAGTATCAATTTTTATTAAAACCATTTGGCTTGCAACATTATCCGCCGAATCATTCATCCAAAGCGTGAAATTGGTTTGCGTGTTGTCAGTTGCATTAAAATAGCTTGTCGCCGAGCAGTTAATCGTCGTGTTTGTCGCATTGTATTCAAACCAGCAAGTTGAAATTGAAAGGTTTGATGACTTTGAAAATATTATTGAATAATTCAAAGGCGTGTTTCTCCAAGTCGTATTCGGCGAAGTCAAAACGATTGAAATTGAATTTGAAAGTGAAAAGTTTTGACTTAACCCTTCTGCTGAAAGTCCGTTTGAATCAAAAGCTTTAACTCCGACAAAATACATTCCATTTGCAACGTTGGGCGTAAACAAATAGGACAAATTCGCCGAATTATTGCCTTGCAATGTTTCCAAGAATGAAAAGTTTGAATCGTAAAGCGAAATGTTATAATATTCAATATCATAAGCATTTGGTGAAATTGAAGGCGTGTAATTTATATAAAATGCGCCAATATAGGTTTGCTCTAATGGGTTTGTGATTATCGGATGTGAGGGCGCAAGACCGCCTAAGTCCATTAAATCCTGTCTTATATCAGAACAATTTTGAACTGTTGAATCAAGGCTGTAATTTGCACAAGCATAGTAATACAATGAATCGTTGCCTGAAAATTGATGCAAGTGAGCGTCAATTGTTCCTGCAAAATCAGTCCAAGAAGTTCCGCCATTAGTTGACTGTCTTATTGTATCGCTTCTTGAAATGTTTGAAATATAAGCGACGTTATACGCCCCCGAATTTTGCCCCCTGATTGCAAAATAAGATGTTGAAGTTACTTTAATGTTGCCTATTTTTCCATTGGTTGAATTTAATCCAAGCGGTAAAAAGTAATGGCTTGAATATTGCGTGTGCGTGTGATTGAATGGTGTGTTTGGGGCAATAGACGCAAACTGAACGCAATTCGGCGAGGCATCAACTTGTCCAGCCGAATAAGTCGAATTGCAGTAATAAAGTCTTAATGCGCTTCCAGTATTAAACGCCATCAATTCAAAGAAAGAATACTGCTTTGAATTTGAAACATTAAAAAGTCTTACCTTTAAATACGAATTGGCATTTGTCAATGTTTGGTTTGCGTGAACGGTATTTTCAAGTGTAAATTCGTTAAAATTATAATTTGCAGGATAAACTTGATTGGCTAAAACGTTAAAAGTGTAATTGTTAGAATTATTTATATAAGTTGAAAATGCAACATACCCCGAATAAGCTGTTCCATTTTCAAAATAGTTTATGTCGTTAGTAGTTGAATTTGTCTTATGCAAAAAGATTAGTGTTGAAGTGTTCGCAGTCGTAATTTGATATGTGAAATTAATTCCAGTTTGCCCGAAAGCATTTAAAGAACTCAAATCGGCAGGGTTTTGGTTTAAAAATGAAACGCCGAAGGTATTGATTGTGAATGTTACGTTATTTGAAAAATTCATTGTGCCATCTGCTCCAAAACATTGAATTCCCTCAACATAAACTCCATCTGCAAAAGTTTTGTTGATATAATTTGTGCTTCCGTTGATTATTGCGCTTGAATTCGTCAAATTCAAAGCCCAGCCTCCTGTTGAATTCCCCCACAAACTACAATTTACAAACGTTGTCGGCGTGCTTCCGTCAGTCATAATTGGGATGAAAGAAAAGTTGACATTTGCATTATTCAAAATTGCGCCATTTACAGGATAAGTCAAATTAATTGTCAAACCGTTTCCTATTTGACCTTCCTCCGCTCCAAGCGTTGAAGTCATGCCATAAAACGCTTGAATATGGTCTTGCGAAACGGGAATTGAAGCATTCCAAACTCTGAACTCGTCAATGCTTCCCTTCCAGTAATAACTTGTAGAATCAATATCCCAGCCAGAAATACGCCAAGTTGTAGTGACTAAAAAGTTTGCATTAGGCAATGCAGTTGTTCCGCCTCCTTTGACTGCATTTGCGTACGTTTGAGCAATGGGCGTGCTGTTGACAATTGCAACAAGAGAAGTCCAGCTTCCAACGGTTAGAAAGTTTTGAGAATAACCAGTTATAGACCAGTTTCCTGTTGTTTGTAAAGAAACTCCGTAAGAACTTTGGGCTACATTATCCGGTCTTTGGGTGTAAAGCATGTTTGAATAGCTTTCTCCAGTTGCAACTGGTTGCATTCTTTTGCCCCAAACAAAAACAGCATAGCTTAAAGTTCCCAATCCGCCGAAGTGGAAGTGGTCGTTTCCAGTTGTAAAGTTTACTCCCATGCCGAAAATTCCGGTAATGTTTTGAGAAGAACCGTTACCGATTGTAACTAATCCGGTCAAGTTTCCAGTTGCAGAATCCAAGGTAAAGTTGTTGCTTGCCCAGTGAAATACTCTAAGCCAGGGTTGTCCCCAGATGTTGCTTTCCCCGCTTAAGGCGAGCGGGTTTCCATAATAGATGTAAATTTGGTTAGAATTGGTCAAATTTAACAAGGTCATATTTACCCAGATTGTAGTGTTACGCTTTGGATTATTGCAATCGTCAACTTGGTAAGGCAATGAAACTCCGCCCAAAGTAGCCGGCCTGATGTCCAAACAAGAGGAATTCATTTTGCCTGCCAAAATCAAAGCTGACGTGTTAATCGAACAAAAACCTTTCATGCTTCCATCAGTCAAATCATTTGTTGTCGTTGAATTAATATTGCAAATTATTCTATAATTCCAAACCGAATCCCACCAAGTTAATTCAGGATGTTCAGTACCAAAAATAGTAGGAACTATATAATACTTTTTTTTCCATTCAAGACCTGAACCACAAAACTTTATATTGTAATTTTTCCGACTTTCAAACGTGTAGCCTACTGGTTCAAATTCAGTATAATCTTGATAATATGAAGTTGAAAACGCAATTGAAACTTGTTCCTGCGAAGTTTCATTACGACAAATTGTTTCGTTTTTACCAGTTGAATTTGAAACTTCAAAATTACAAACACTATTCACTACATCCTTATAAACGGGCGTTTCAGTCACTTTCGGCAAGGTTTGAAGTAGATAATATTTGAAATTAAGCGAATCCTGTGCATTGTCATCTTCGAGCAAATTCTTTGCCAATTTAGAATCAATTTCAGCTTTCTGTAATTTCCCATCCTTTAAAACAAGTGGTTGTTCCGCCAAAGTCTGCTTTGCCTCTGCAACTTTTGAAGTATCGACATTAATTGAATATTTTTCAGCAGAAATATTCAAATCATTGGAAGACATTATTATATTACTTGGGTCATTATTCGTCCAGATTTGATATTCACATGTTTTAGACTGCGTTACATAATCAAAACCGCCAACACCTTTTGTCTTGTCAAGTTGAACGTCAAAAACTGCGCCGACTGCCGAAGCAAACAGTAAAACTATACCAGTAATAGCAAATAAAATCTTTGCAATGAAAGAATTTCCAAAAATCATTTCTAATCCCCCTTTTTTACTATTTTTTCCTGCCATAGGCAATTGTTCCGAATAAAATCAATCCCCCGCCCAAGAAGTATTTTATCACATTGTCATAATTTTGTGTCTTGCCTTCTGTTTTTGGCACTTCAAAATTTACCTGCTTGTTTTCAACTTTAAGCACTAAATTGCTTGCATTTTGAACTGCAAGAAGTTCATTTGTGGTCTTGTTGTCGTTTACAATGTTTGAATTAATGCTGTCTATTGCAGTTGACCCGCTTTGTGAAGTCGTTGAAAACACAACATCTTCGACTTTTTCACAGGCGAAATTTACGCAGTTTGGAATTACAACTTGGGTCGTTGTTGAAGTTACAAAACATCCGGTTTCATTGCAGTTCTTCAATATATAATTTTTATTTACTTCCGGACAAACTTTGTCTTGATAATCTAAACTTCCAATGCAACAAGCAAATTTACAGGCTGGGTTTACAATTTCAATAGTCAATTCTTTTTCATCCTTCAAATTTGCATTGTTTACGTTTTTTGCTAAAAACGTGCATTTTTCGTTTGAGGCAAAACCATTGAACTGCAATGTTGCAGTTTGAAATTGTCCTGAATCAATGTTTAAACGTTGTGATATTTGTGATGAAATGCAGTTTGCTGAGACATCGAACGCTGAATTTGCATTTCCGATATTTTTAATCTTTACTTGGATTGAAAAGGGTGTTCTTGCAATCAAAGGCTTCTGCCATTCAATAGACTGAATAGCTGGATTTGATGAATCGGCTTTTACAAAAATTTCGCTTGCTTTTATCCCAACTAATATATTAGGATAAATTGGCGGAACAGTAGGGTCGCAAGAATAAATCAAAGTTCCATTGACTTGTGAAAACTCGCAAAATCCTTCGGCAGGCGGTTTTGAATTTACAATGGAATTAACTTTTGAATTATATGGACTTATTGAATTTCCAACGCAAGTGTAAAAATCTGCGCTTGTGGCTTGAGTATTTATACAAGGCGATGGGTTAGGCGTAGAAAATTGCAAATCGGTTTTCCCCAAATAATATGAATCTAGCGCATTTGCCGTATAATCCTTTGAATTAATGGGCGAAGTCAAAACCGTGGTAGAACTTGGATTAGGACATGAAATTTTGCCTACAAGCCCGCCTTCAAATTTGGCATACGCCAAATCGCCAAACATTACCGTGTCCGTCTGCGGGTCAATTGTACCCTGCAAGGTCTTATCACCCACTTTCAACTGTAAATCAACCGAGTAAGCATATTTTGTAATCGACGATGGTCTTGCGATTTTATACGCCGGACTTAAAACATAATTCCATCCAAACCAAGTAGAGCCCCTGCCATAAAAAGAATTTGCAAACTTTTGAGCCACACGATTATCGCCAGTTATAACTGACGTATATGAATAAGTGCTTAAAACATCATTTGATTCAATTATATCATAATTACATTTTACTTTTGCAGTTCCAATCAGTTGAAAACCTTGAAAAACTTGAACATCACGAGCCTTTGCGCCGAGCGAAAGCGCATCAAAACTTCCCTGCAACGAATTTCCAGAACCTGAAAAAACAATATTAGCCTGCATCGCCTCCCCGTTGAGTATTGGGTCGTTTGAAACCGACTTGGCGTCAGACAACGAAAGCGTATCATAGCCCCCTGTAATTGAATACAAATTTCCTCCGGTTGCGGTTGAAATAATCAAGACTGCGCCAATTAAGATTGAAATTAACCTGACAATGGAAAAAAGTTTCATCGACAAACATACCTCAAAAGAATAAAAGTTGAATTCATATTTAAATACCGCTTCTAAATCAACTCTAAAAAGAAATATTACAACTATAAAATAATTAAATTAAGCCAAATTCTCTTAAGTGCGCATAAAATTGAGAAAAGCCTGACCCAAACCGACCAAACTGGCCTTGCAAATAAAACGTAATAATTTAAATACATATTAATTGTAATAAATACGAAAAATGATTATTGACGAACTAAAAACGCTTTTGAGGGAAGGAATAAACAACCAACCAAACTGCAAATTCTTGGACGAAGTAATCCTATACTATATATTAGGGCAAAAATTCAGGTATAAAAACTTTAAATATGGCAACACCCCAAAAGACCCAAGAATTCATTTGATGTTGCGGATTCAAGACAACGAGATGCGGATAGCAACGCAAATCAACATACTAAAAATCGCGAAAAAACTCGACTGGTCGGCTGACAAAATCAATCAAATAAGCTCGGGCGCAATGACTGGGCATGTTACATTCAGGCAAAAAGAATTAAGCCTTGAAAACTTTGACAAACCCGAAGAAGAAGCTGAAAATGGAAAAATATTCAAAGGCGTATTCGAATCAAATCGATTCCTGCTATTGCCCCCATTAAGAAAACTGTTTGGATTCGTAACCGGCAGTTACCACATAAACAAGCAAGAAGTGTTCGACGTCCTATTATCCGGATATAAGAGTGATGCCAACAAAATAATAAAACAAGTTGGAACAGCAAGAGTTGAAGGCTATCTGGGCGCAAGCTTGGTAATAACCGCCGGAATCCACTCGCTTCCTGAAGAATTCACTTCGTGGAACTTCCAATTCATAAGCAAAGAAATACTGACAAATCCATTAAAACCCCAACTGGCAAACGATGAAAAACTAAAAGAATTCGCAAACAAAGTAAATAATCTGCCAGAAATAAAAGAAAAACTGGTTGTAAGAGACACAATATATTCAAAGTTAGAGGAACTTAAAAAAGAATATATGCAATTGCGAACCGGCATTAGAAGCGAGAGGGTCTCATATAATTACTGCCTTCAAACCTTTAAAATTGCGTCGATACATTGCTTGAGTGAAGGAAGAAACGAAATCATAAGTACGGATTTGGAACAAGCACATAAAGTTTCCATAAAAAGCCTCGAGCTTATGAATTTGATGGGCAAGAAACAGTAAAAAGTTGGAAAAGCCAAAACACGCAGGGTAGATACGTGGTTGTCATTTTTGACTTTTTCCAACTTATTGGTTTTTAGGATTGACTAGGTAGAGGAGAGTAGTTAAAACCCACTTTTTAGAAGCCATTACGCCTCCAACAATAGCCTCTCCTCCAAAAATATTAATAATTATTTCTTTTTAAACATTTCGTTTTAATTTTTAATTTCTATTTTTTAACTATATGTCATCATTCATATTTTTCTTATGTTTTATTGAAACCGCAGTCCAAACGTTTTTTCGCTTATGCTCATTCCAATTACAATCAACCACATATCCTTTTGATACAACGTTTGAATATCCCAAAAAAGCAGACCATCTCATTTGTCCAAGATGGTAATAACAACAATGTTGACCAATCTTCAAACTAGCAGAAATTTCAATCATTGTTTTGCCTTTTTTGTATTTTAATAAATAATCAATTATCTTTTTCCTCGTTTCATTGCCATAGTGAGAACCTCCTTTTATTGTATATTCTTTTGCCTTCAAATTTTTCCATCTTCGTTTGGAATCTTTATCTTCAGGCAATGCTTTAAAATAATTTTCAGGGGAAGTTTGCAATTCCCTCAAAAGATTATCCACTTCCGCCTGTGGAACGTTTGCAATTTTGGACGCAAGCTCGCAATCCTCCTCACGAACTTTAATTTTTGAAAGAAACATAAAATGACGCAATCATCCCATCCTGATAAAAACACTTTGGACAAACCACAAACCGAAACCTTCTTGTAAAAAATACATTAGCTTACTTCAATTTCAGTAATGTAAATGCTTCCAGTTAAAAACGAATTATCTAAGAACTTTCTAGCTTCTTTTTCAAAAAGAAACACCGAATAAATCAAAGTACTAGACCAAACAACCCAAACTTTCATTGATTAATCCTCCTCAAAATCCTCATCAAACTGGTCTAAACAAGAATCACAAAGCATTTGCGTGACTGTATCTGGCTTGAAAACTTCGCCACATTCTTCACATGTCCGGTCTTCAAGACAACCGGCTTGTTTTGATTCTTCAATTATTGCAGGCTTTTTTTCTTTTTTCATAAAAGTTCACTTAGTTCTTTTTTTAATTTTTTTATTTTATAATTCATTTTCCTAATCTCCATATTTTTATATTTTAAACTATAATTAAAACTCCAATAACATCTGTCAGCTTCATACATCGTTTTAATTTTTTCACGTTCGATTTTTAAATTATTTAAACAAATTTTTAATTGTTTTAATTCAGCTCTGCTGTCATTTTTAAATTGCCTATTTGCTATCTTTTTTAGACGATTTAATTTTTTCTTCGGGGCTATTGCAAATTTTACAAAATTATCCGCATCCTTTCTTTTTTTTAAATCATCAATCAATTCATCCCCTAAAATTGTCGGTAATGACATTATTTTTGAAATTTGTAGTTTTATGTCATTTGGAACAGACTGATAAACTTGTCTCATTTCTTTTACCTCTTTAAAAATCTTTTAGATAATCGGCACAAACGGATTCAAAATATTTATCAAATTTATCGCCATCCAACTTACCAAGTTGTTCACCTTGCGACCAATTACCCCAAATACGAAAACCATGTTTATAACACAATTTTTTATAAGCCTTGACAAACTCGACTGCCTTTTCGTATTCAATATCAGACATAATTATCCAACCAAATCAAACTTTAGACTTCAACTTCTCATGGTGTTGAATCCATTTAAAAATATATAGAAAACTATGGTCTTGCACATAAACCCCATTCTGCACATAAAGTCCCCAACTTGCACACAAACTCAATAAAAATGCTTACTTAATGTGCAATGCCGAAAACTATAATGCGTATATAATATCAAAAAAAATATTGAAATAAACAGCACAATTAACCCTAAAGTAACATTCACATCCATTTTAACAGATGCAAACATAAAGAAAATAAGCGAGGTAAGATAAAATATCCAAATTACAAAAAAACCACCTTTATATCTATCAAATTCAATTTCATCAAGCGGTTTGTATTTTACTCCATCAATCTCCCTTATCATTTTAACAACCTCTTTTTAAATATTAACTCAATCTTCAATCAACCTTTTCTTCCCTGAGGGCACTTGCAACAATCTGAACAATACGAAATCATTACGTACATATATTGATGCGAATGAGTAGCCCGCTTTCCACATTTACATTTTAAGACCATTTTTTAAAACGCCCTAGCATTAATTCCTTGCTCGTATTTATTCAAACCAAAATCAACTTTTTCAACTCCATAATGCTTGTAAATTTTTTTAATGCGAAAATTAAGATATTCAACACAAAATGCAAATTCTATTAATAACAAACACGCTAAATCCAAAAAAATTGTCGCAGATAAATTTTTATCAAAAAACAAGATAAACAAGGAAAAAATCATAGCTAAAAATGTATATTTTACACCAAATGCCTGCAACTGTTCGCAAAGCCGATTTAAAAACTTGAAAAAAGGATGAACCATGATAAACACTCTAAATATTAAACGCACTTTTTAAAATATACCAAATTCCAGTAAGAATCAACCCTCCCATCCACATATTAATTCTAGGCAATTTAAAGATGCGGGCGATGAACAGGGAATATACCAACCAAAAAGCTAAAACGTTGAATAGATAACCAATTAATATAAAAAAAACTATCAAACCAGTGACAAAAATTAAATCCATTTTTACCCCCTCAAAATTAAAGCTTCTAACCGGCGATTAATTTTATTCATTTTTGACAATTCATTTTTAAATGAAAAATTAAAACGATTGACCCTCTTTTCAATAAACTTTTGCCTTTTCAAGTCATCAAAAAACCAATTCATGATAATCATCTTTTGCCATCTTCAATAGCTTCACCAGACTTGAAAAGTATTTGCAATGCTGAATATATTGAAACAAATAAAGGCAACATTAATACCACTCCGACTGTCATACATCCTAAAATAAAAGCTTTATCCCAATTGGTGTTATACACAATAGAAACTAAAAATAGGGATAATCCACTGAAAAATAAGAATAACATAAAAATTGCATAAGCGTCGTCAACTAAATATCTATTGCTTTTAAAAGAATCAGTTTTATCTTCGACTTGCATGTATTTTTTTCCATTAATTTCAATAAATTTATCCATTTTACTACACCCAATTAAATATAGCGTGAAGCAAGAGAACTCCCTTTTGCTATATATTCTCTAAAAAAGTCCTAAAATTTGGTGCTACCGCCTTCGTAACTTTTTATTCTTTTGCCCCATTACGCCTTTGATGCCTTCCAAATTTGACGTTGGTCTGCAAGAGCCCTTGATTCCCAATCCCGTCGGATTGTGTATTCAAAACTCTTGCATCAAGCCCCGAGGGACTAGTGCGCAATAAACCAATTTCGTCTTTGGTTATGAACTTTGTTCATAATTAATTTATTATTATTTTTCGTTTCAATTTTTGGTGGCGTTTTTGGAACAAGTTTAAAATTGATTTAATTCATGGCATTTCAAAGATTTTTCCAAAAAACCATTTCCAATGTTTTAAAACAAAAAGGTGCGTTATCAAGTTGCAATTATTTCGGAGGGATTACCTCGCTTGTTTCCTTCATTTTGTATTTGGTCTTCTTGCCGTCCGTCATTTTTATTATGGTGAATTGATTGTGTCCTTTTACAAATCCATCAACCAAAATACGATAAGTCAAACTGCTAAGTCCAACTACAAGTTTTTTGGTTTTTCCACCCAGTTTATCTGTAACTAGAAAATTAGCTTGTTCTCCATAATCGCCGAGAGTTATTTTTGGCTTTTCTTTGATATTCAATACAACAAAAGTATTTTCTCCTTCCTCCCAGTTAAAATATTCAGCTTCGTCAATAAGCCTTTGTTTTTCTTCTTTCCAATCCATTTCAACCATTCTAAATCAACTCGCCCCAAATTTTTTTGTTCAGAACCCGAACTTTAAAAGAGCTATTTTATTACGATAAACTTATATTTAAATGTTTTTGATAGATTTTTTTCTAAAAAATTCTTATTGGAATTTATATTTTTTTAACTACTTTTTAATTGTTGTTTTTATGCTCTTTTTGATAGTGAATAGTGCTCACATGGATTTTCGAGTACATCGCCAACCTCTTTCATTTCCTGCAAAAATGCATAAACACCTAGCAGATAATTTTGTTTAGAAATATATTCCTTTTCCAAATTTGGATTTTGTTTTAAATATTCCGCAACCAGTTCATTTATTATTGTTTTTGCAATCGGTTGGGCTATACCTAGGTTAAAAATAGCTTTAATTAATTTTTCCGGCGACAAATTCCGTTCTATCCGTTCTATCGTCACCAGTATCGTCACCAGCTCATTTTGAGAGCTAAAATCTGTCTTTTTTTTTGCAAAAGGTGACGATTGAAGGGTATTTCCCACATCACCTTTTACTCGTATATCATTTCCATCTATATTATATGAATGTGGCAAAGTATCGTCACTATCGTCACCAGAAGTACTTTTTCCCTCGTAAATTTCGGGTGACGATTGAATTTTTTTACCGTCATCAATCGTCACAACCGTCACCTTTCGTTCGTTTTGGGTGATTTTTAAGATTTCAGTCTCGTCAGGAATCGTATTATTCTTCCAAGTAATGCCTAGCCAAAATCTATTCACTTTATTTCTACCGTCGTATATCGCTTGGTCATAACTTTTCAAGGGTCTTGCTAGCTTGTTTGCGCTTATGGCGTTTACGTTAGCCATATTACAAAATTGTTCATAAAGGGCATAAAAATCAGGTTTGTTAATGGTTGCATTGGCTTCCAATTCGCAAAAGTTATCCAAAAAGAAGAAAAGCGGATTGCTTTTTATTTCGTGTCTTAATTTATTTTGTTTGGTTGTATACCCATAACTAAATTGTCCGTTTAATTGCACTTGGTTTAGCCCTTCAACCATCCAGTTTAGTATGGCACTTAACTCATCTTCTTGTGTCAATTTTTCAAAAAGTTTGTCATCTCGTTTGCATCCTTCAAATTTGAACGGAAAATCAACAATTATCATCCGGTCAAAGAATCCGTCTGAATTGTCATAAACTTTTGGAACTTCATTGGTTAAAAATAAAAGCTTGGCGTAGTTTAAAAAGTTAAACGGATTTTCTCTTTTAAACTCAGCCATTATCGTGTCTTCTCCACTGCAAAGCATTTTTATTTTTCTCGTGTCCTTTAATGCATCTCGTCCATCATCAGAGCATAGGTTTATCATTTTTCCAAACAATTCGCCGGTTACGAAGCGCAGGTTTGGATTACTTAGCTCTTGCATTGAAACGGCTGAAATTTGCTTTATGCCGAAAAGATAACGTATGATATTTGATAATGTTCCCTTTCCATTCCTCCCCTTTCCAGTCCAGATAAAGAAATTATGCAAATAATATTTTCTCCAAAGAGTATAACCGCAAATTTCCTTCAAAAGCTCTGTGTCTTCTTTTACTACAATTTCATTTACAAATTGTTTAAATCGTTCTCCCTTGGCTTCTGGATTGAATTTGGCATTTAATTTAAAAGTAAGGAGGTAATCGGGGGAAAAATTGAGCAGTTCCCTAGTCAAAAGATTTAGTACGCCATTTTGGACTGCAACCAATTCAACTCGTTTGTCAAATTCGGTAATAGAAATCCGGCTTTTTGTTTTTATCTGGTGTATGGCCTCGTTTTCCCATTTCATGGGCATTGGGGCTTTGGTTTGGATTATTCTGCGGGTTTTCATTTCGCCTACGTCTTCCTGCCATATTCCTTCGTTGTAGAAATAAATTTTATTGTTTTCAATTCCGCTCTTTATGCTGTTTTCGGCTAAAATTTCGTTGGTAAGGTCGATTGTATTTGCAAGCAAAGTGGTTACAAATGCGCTGTTTTCAAAATTCAATTTGTTGCTAGTCGGACATATCAGGTTGCTGTCGCTTAAAAAATTGTAAAAGTCTAATTGGTTTAGTTCAAAAATTGTTTTCAATTCTTCATAATTTATCTGGCTTCCGGAAAAAATTTCCCTGTTTTCGTAGCTTATCGATACATGATTTTTTTCCCTGTTAAGGATGAGAAGCAGGCTTTTTTTCGAATCGCCTTTTCCGTAAGACATAAGAAGCGTGGTTGAATTGTCTGCATTTATGAAGCTTTGATTTTTTTTCCATTTAGAAAACATTTAAGCAGTCACCTCGTCTTTGTCTTCTCTCACGTTTATTATCTGTTTCTTGCTTATCGAGGTGATGTCGCCCTTGGTTCGTTTTATCGTCACAAATGTTTCCGATTCCGACAGGATGTAGCCCGCCCAGCTTCGAACCTGAAGGTCGTCTTGAAAATTTATAACGATTTTTTTCGTTCCGTACACTTTACTTAGCTCACAATCCACAACACAACACCGAAGCTATTAAAAACAAAAAGTATATAAAGTTATCGCTGATAATTAGTTTGATAAAAATGTCGGTCGACTGCTGTGATTTGTGCGGAAAGGAAGGGGTTGAAAGACCGTTGAAGGCGAAACCGAATTTTATCTATACCGTTGAAAAGGAGGACGGCAATGTCTGGGTTGAATTGTGGCTTTGCAGTGGCTGTCTGATTTCAAAAAACAACCAGTTGGACGAGGAAATGCACTCATTTGAGGGAAAAATTTAAGATGGAAAAGGACAAGATTAAAATCGACAAGCAGTTTCAAATGGGAAGCAGTGAGAGGGAAAGGCTTGTAAAAATGTTTTCAGAAAAATGGAACGAGATTGGAGGCACTTTGGTTGAAAAAAAGGAAGCCATGCCAAAAATGTTCTTTTTCCAAGGATTTGCTGACGTGTTGAAAAAAAGCATTGACGATTTGGACGCCTTCGCTTTCGTGCGCTTTAAACTCATGGATTCGCCGGATAACGGCTTGCTTTTTCAAAAAGTGGAGAATTCAGACGAGCTCTTGCAGTTGTCTTTGATGGTCAGGCTCGAAATTGATTTTGCAAAATCTTGCGGTCTTCTTTTGCCTAAAGTTGAATCCAATAATCAAGCTTTGGAAGTTTTGGGGTATGTTCAGGAATATTACAACGGTGCGGTGACTGGATTTACTTTCGTAAAGGGTTGCATTGACGAGCTGATTATTGCCCGCAAAAATCACAAGGGATATGGTTGAATGACGAAGCCGGAAAAACAAAAAGAGTTGTATGCCAGAAGGAAGGAGCGGTTTGCCAACAAATGCCCTTTTTGTGCAAAGTTAATCAAACGGGACAGTGAATCGTGCGTAGAGCACAAGGGCGAGATAAAAAAAAGGGAACAGGAAGCTTACCAGCTTTGGATTATGAATGAGGGTTTGAAATGAAGATTATCTACGAGCTTAAGTTGGTAAAAGATACGATTAATAAAGTTAGGAGCATGAATAAAGATGCCAGAGAAGTTATCGCCGAGGGCGGGTATTCCAAAGGCTGGGATAATGCATTGGATGAAGTTGAAAAGGAATTATTGTTAAAATAATATTAAATGAATATTAAATCAACCATAGTTGAATATAAAAAATCCAAAAGAACAAGGATTAAAAAAAGAGGTTGATTGAAATGGATATGAAACAAGCAGTAGAATTAGTTTTAGAACATGAATTATATGCACAAAGAAAAATAGCTACAGCCAGATACAAAGACGAAATACAAGCAATTGCTAGAGGCTATAATAAAAATTATGCCATAGTGGGCGCTTCAGGTCAAATAGAATTTTATTCGTTTACTAATGAACATGATTGGAGGGATATTACCCCTAGAACGGGAAAGTCAATAAGTCGTCTGAAGAATTTAAATTGGCAAATAAAATTTGTGGATTAGGTTTTGATATTTATGAAAATCGTCCAATTGATTAGGCGTTCTAGCGGATTACTCGAGGCAATTTGTGAACATGGCATAGGTCATCCGGTCAAGCCGTACAAAAAGGGTTTTGAAATTCATGGTTGCGACCGTTGTTGCAAAGATTTATGTCAAACTGATGTTGACAATTTTTTAAAAGAGGAATGAGGGGTAGTATCATGACTAAAACAGTTAAAATTCAGAATTGGCACGCTACAAATGGAACGATGCGGTATGCTTGCAACATCCCTAAACAGTTTGTTAGGGAATTGATTGGCAGTGGAGTTGTAATTGAAGGAAAAAAAGCAGAATTTGGTTTGGTAAATTTAGGAAATAGAAAAATGGGGATTTTTATAAAAATTGTCTAACTATTTTGTTTACCCCCCCGTATCGGGGTACTTAATCATGTACTCACGTGCGATTTTACTTTATTGTTAATATGGTATTAACATAAATGACAAACTGAGTTTATTGTTTATTCATTTAACAACTCTATTTTCTTTGGCGGTGAAAGTTTTTCAATTTGATTAAGCGAACTGCCTGCATCTGCCACTAATTTCGTGTCTTTAATCACGTCATCTATTCTTGGTGGTATGTCAACGCCATAATTCCTGAAATTTAGAGAATAAAATTTATTGTATGCGTCCCTTGCTTCTTCAAATGTTCCCGCCATTGTCAAGGCTCTAATTGATGCATGGCAAATATCTCTAAGCATTTTAGAGGGAATTTCCAAATTGATTCGTTCTTTGATGTAATATACTATTTCGTACTCAAATTGTGAAGTTACGGGTATGCCGTAAAAATTAGCGTCTGCGAACCTGCCGTATTTGTTGGATTTACCGCCCAATTCGACAATTTGTTCGGGACGCAAGTCCACGCTATTCATAGTGCTTTCTATTTCGTGTATTCTTTGTATTATTTTTTGTTTTTCTTCGTTGAGCTTTGTCTTTTCTTCTTCCAATCTGTCCCACAAAGTTTATCCTTTCCTTTTTCTTTCGTTTATTTTTTCTTTATTCTTTTCATAATATTTTCTAACTGACGCATTGAATTTATCTCTATTATCTGCTATCCATCGTTTGTTCTTAGCTTTTAGTCTTTGCCATTTTTCAGGGTCATTCTTTGTTTTTTCGTATGCAATTCGAGCTCTTAATTTAATTTTTTCAGGATTATTAGCCCTATAAACTTTTTGTCTCGCTTTTATTTTCTCAATATCCCGTTTGTATATAGCCCTTGATTTTTCTCTAAACTGTTGGCGGTTTTGTAAAATTAACTGATAACCAATTGGGTCGGCTTTTTGTATAAAAGCCAATTGTTCCTGAGTTAACTTCATAATTTTTTCACTTCGTTTTCTTTTATTATTCTCAAGACTGGCGTTATCGAGCATCCCAAGGTTTTTGAGATGGCGCACGCAGATAGTTTTTTTTCGTGCAGTTCCATTACCTTTTTGCTGTCGATTGTTTTTCCACTTCGTAACGAGCCGATTGGTCTGCCAAATTTAACGCCCTTTTCTCTTGCTTTTGCAATTCCTATCGCTAGCCGTTCATTTATGAGCGAGCGTTCAAATTCTGCGACTGAACCAAGTAATTGTAATACCAAACGTCCAGTCGGGGTGGTAGTGTCAATTTCTTTTTGTTGTATTGCCTTGAATCCTATTTTTTTGGATGTGATAGTTTCAACCGTGTTGAGCAAGTCTTTTGCCGACCGTGACAAGCGGTCTATTTTTGTGCATACTACTAGGCTAGGTTTTTTGTCGGCAAGACTTTTCATCATTTCTTGGAAGGCGGGGCGATTTGTATCTTTTCCGCTTATGCGATTGTCTTTAAAAAATACTAAATCGTATTTTTCTTCCGGAAACTCGTTTTTTATAGCTTCAATTTGAAGCTCAAGCCGACTTTCATCCTTTCCGGCATGTGTTTCGTGCTGACTTTCCCTGCAATATGCAAAAACTAAATCTTTCATTTCAAACCGCCTTTTTAGATTGTGTTTTCTTAAATTCTTCCCAATCTTTTAAAAAAGAATCTTCATTAGTGTCTCCAGATTGCCAATAAGAATAAGAACGAACGATAGGGTACAATTCTTCAAGAATCGATATTAACTTTTTAAAATCTTTAAATTTTTTAAACGCCTTCCAGTTTTCACAAGATTCTTCTCCTTCGTTCGTAATTAGAGGTTGTTTTGAATCTAATTCAATTTGTTCACTTAATTCAATTAAAGCAAATTCTTTGCCGTCAAAATGTTCTCCAGACATAGCATTAATCAACCATTTTTTATTTCATTTTCTCAATTAATATATGCTTTAGCACAGTATTTTGAGCAAAAATGTTTAAATTTTAATATATCTTCTTCTTGAAATTCAATACAAAATATCCAGTCTTGGCAGGTAATATCTTCGCAACAGGTATCACAAGACCCTATAATTTCATTACAAGAATTACAACCTGCGGCTTTGAAGGTTTTGCTTAGATGTTTTTGTAATTTTTTGTCATTCATTTAAATCACGCTTAAATTTACAAGTTAGATATACCTAAGCCATAAATCGCCAAATTCTGTTTTGAAATTGGCATAATGTTTTCTTAATTTTTTTAGGCAATAAAAGTCGCTTGGGTGTTCTTTTTCTAAATGTTCTTCGCAAAGTCTAGGCATTGCATAAGTGTCACCAATGATTACTTTTTTACATTTTGAACAGGTTGCTGTTTGTTTTACCATATAATCTACCTTTTATCAATTAAATTTCCTTCAATATACCTCCAATCGTGTGTTTTCCTCAAAGGACATTTTCTCTTATTTTTTGTGCCATAAACTTTTTCATCTCCGCATAGACTACATTTGACGAACATACAAATCATCTTTTTTCTTTAAATCGGAACTGCCGGAATCGAACCGGCATCAAGGGGTTTACAGCCCCCTATTCTGCCCTTGAACTAAGTCCCGTTATTTGCCAACTTTTAATGGAAAGGTTGGGATTCGAACCCAAATCTTGTTCTGTTCAGAACATATCCTGCCGTTAAACGACCTTTCCTTTTTTATGGGGTTGCTCGGATTTGAACCAAGATTTTCTGCTCTGGAGGCAGAAGGGTTGCCAGTTTACCCCACAACCCCATTTTCAAGTCGGAGGAGAGAATTGCACTCTCATATCCCGCTTTGCAGGCAGGCACACTGCTGTTGTGTTACTCCGACGAAACGCCGACAGCAGGATTCGAACCTGCATGTCTTTCGACCCTCGTTTTCAGGACGAGACCCTTACCGCTCAGGAGCATGTCGGCATTATACGGCTTGAATGGGATTTGAACCCATAAGATGGTGAAAATTGATATGGTATTGGAAATTAATGGAGAGAAATATTTATCGCAGTCAGAGATTAATTGCAAAAATGATGATAACTTTGCTGGTCTTCTTTTATCTGTTTTTGTGATTTGTTCGGGGGCGATGTCTTGTTTTTTAACTATTAGGTCGGACGTTTTGTTAAGTATGTTGTTGTTTTTAATTTGGATTTCTTTAGTGGGTTTCTTGTTATTAATTTTGTTAAAAATTAGTCAACTATCCAATATAGAATTAAAAAAGCTGTCCTCCGGACAACATGGAAAATTTAATAAAAAGGAAATAAAAATAAAATAGACTAAAAAATGGTGTTGAAATGAAATTTGCGTTTATAAATTTCTGGAAAGGTATGTGGGGGGATTGTGGCAGTTTATTTTTTCAATGGTTTGATTTTGATTTTCAGAATTTTTCAGGTGAAAAATATGGAAATTTTAAATATTTGTTTATTGTATTTTTGAATTTTGGGTTTCAATTTAAATGGGGCGGTATTTATGGAAATTTGTTTGACTAGATTTGTTGATGGAGAGGAATTACTGGACGTTTCTGAATTTTCTATCAAAGAAATGGATGGTCTGCTTTTTGACTTGAATCGCAACCAAAAAAAAGAAGCGTATTTGAAGAACGAAGGCGACAAGCAATTTATAGCGATAAAATATTAACACGGGGTTTTTTTATGTGTATTCACGAGCGTATTTGTCGCAAGTGTAGCAAGAAGTTCCAATTCAATCCTTCAGATGCGGATTATGATGTGAATGATTTTATAGCGGATTTAAAATATCACAAAGAACGTTGTGGACAAAGGGGTATAGTACCAAATTGCCACGTGCATCATAAATGAATACTGCATCTTGTTTATTACTTATTTTGCGGACAACTTTCCATTTATTTGCATCTGCGAATCCAGTCCGTCCATATGTTACATACCTAGGAGTTATTTGTTTGTTGAAAGTTTGAGCTTGTCTTTTTGCTAGATTATATGCACTTTCTGGCGTTGAAGCTTCTACTTCTACGATATATCCATCTCTTGATGCAAATCCATAAGTTCTTTTCATAAAATCACCATTAATGCAATTTCCAATCATAACTTACATATACAGCTTGTACTACATTTTTGCCGTTATTGACTGGAATTTTAACTATCCTAAAATTTGTTTTTGATTTTTTTATATCGGGCATTTCTTCCAGATAGAATTGTTTTAATGATTCAACGTTCCGGTCGTATATATCTAGTTGTGGTTTTAGTCTATACCACCTATTAATTGGAACATCGGCATCAAACAAGCCATGTAAAACGTAATTTTTCCCGTTTATTTTTTTCATTTCAGGTAACATAACTCATCTTTCCTCAAAGTTTTATTCTATGATAAGTTTTTCTCCTAGCATAAATCTATGCGCTAGCTGGTCTGTCACAAAAAATATTAGCAAACTTGCTAAGAGCGTGTAGGTTAAATTGTTAAAATAGTTCATCAAGGGAAGCCAAGTTACGGCTATAACTGCAAACACTATGATATAATGCAATAATTCCATAAAAACATTTTTCATTTCAATCACCGTCATCTTTTTGTTCCTTTAACCAGCCATATTTTTCCAAAGTCGTCAACGACTGTAACCCGAACGTATTTTCCAGTTCGCCATAATTTGTTAGCCAATTTTATATTTTCTTGCCGATTTGTAGTCGAATCAGAAAAATAATGAGGATTTCCAGAATTTAAATCCGCAATTGCATTTACGTGATACCATAACATTGTCATTTCAAGCACCCACATTTCCTTTTATTATTTTTGTAAAAGTTCTAATTCCCAATATTTCTAAAGCAATTAGCATGAGAATAACTGGAATCAAAACGTATAATATGAAGCTTCCAAAATAGCCAATTTGCGTCAAGAATGGCATCAATTGGACTAAAATTGAATCGCTGAATAAATTTGAACCGGTAAACAAATTTGCCATGGTTAGTGAAAAAGAATGTGGGAATGAAATTATATCAAAGGATAGAATGATGAAAAAACTTGCAAAAAATCCGGCAATCTTACGTACGTATGTGAGTGACAATAAAAGGGTCAAATAGGCGGGGGTGGTAAGCAAATAGAATGTTAGAACGAGGAAAGGATTTGCCGAAATAGACCATGACGAGAGCGAATCGCTGAACCACCAAGCTAATATGCTTGAAATGATGAAAATTATTATAATGGTTATTCCCTGATTTTCAAAATCCATTAAGTTATCCACCCGCTAGTATTTTCTTTAAATCAAAGGCTATTGAAACTAGGTACAATCCTGCAAAAACTGCAAAAATTATAAGTAATAAAGCCGAGCTTCCTCCCATATATGCAACCAAGTTATTTGCAAAATGTAATCCGAGCCCAAAGGCAATGCTTTTTACTATAAAATTTCCTACGATTACGATTAAACTAAATATGAAAGCTGACACAATTAAACTGAAGTTTGCGCCGTAGGCAAAGTAATGCATAAATCCAAAAAATGCAGATGTTAATATGATGCTAACAATTCGTGCTGTAAATGTATTTGCCCCGATTTTTGAAAGGGTCGGATATACTGTTTGTCTAAAGAATAATTCCTCTGTAATTGGCGATAGAAGACAGGTTATTATCCAACTCGTTGGAATAAGAATGTCAAAAATAGCAATAACTGGAAGACTTGAGAGCGCAGATGTTGTTAGTACTGGAGTTGAAATTTTTAAAATGCTAAATGTTTTTGTTGAATATACTAAAAGACCTAGTCCTAATCCGATAATCAAACCTAATAAAGCTGTTTTAAGTGATTTTCCGAACGAATAAAATTCTAAGAATTTCTGATTGTTTTTAATGCCATCTGAAGCAACGGCAATAAGCCCTAGAATCGACATTATCAAGAATACAAGAGATATATTTTCCAAGCCTTTAACGTTTACAAAAAGAAAAAAAGAAATGGCTAAGGCTATCAGAGCTAAAGCTAAATTGAATGACTGTAAATTCTTGTCATCGCTCCATTCTGAAAGCCAGCTTGCCATTTTTACCACACTTAAGCCTTTGCTATTGCAATCAAGCTTGCGATTACAAACCATATAAACGCAATCATGAGGATTACCAAAAGCCACATTGTGCCGAATATGAATCCAGTTACTGGCGCAAGCCATTGAGCTCCGAATATTTTTAGTGCAAAGTCAGCACCAAGCAACAGTGCGAATATTCCGCCCGTCCATTTTACAAACGGTTCTAACATTTTCATCCAATTCATTTTCATAGTTAAACACCTTTACTTCTTTTTAGTTATTAAATATACTCCTAGTGTGGCAATTGCCATGCCAATGAAGGCAAAAATAAAATTGCTAGAAGTTGAAAGTACGCCTGCTGGAACGCCTATTGAAAACGAAATCCACCCTTGGCTGTATGAAAATGCCAAGACCATTATTGATAATAATACAACTAATGGAACGGGTTGTATTGAATTTTTTTTGTTGGTAAGCGAGCTTCCGAGCCCTGAAACGAGAATTATTGCAATGTACGCAAATATGACTAGTGCAAAAGGTCGTGCGATTCCGCTTAAAAATCCGCTTAGAATGTCATAATGAAACAATGTTGTCGTAAGCCAATTAAAAGAGCCCAAGCCTCCAAAGAAAAGAAACAGGAACAATCCAACAAGTCCGAGCAAAACGTAGGGGTTACTTAAAAGTAATGCGATGATTTCAATTTGTCCCCTTCTTCGTCCACGCATCATTGAAGCCTTGCAAACAGCGTAAGGATTTACCTTGCCCTTGCCTTTTGCCTTGACTTTTTTTACACATCTATCAAATTTTGCCGGCATGATTATTACCTCTTAAAGTATTTTTCCCTGAATTCAATTTGTGCTCGTATTGGGCGCAAATTTTGCCTTATTATCCTTCCAGTAGGGGTTATAATGCGCATTGGCAGACCGCTTGTTTGCCTTTGCAAATTATAAAAGTATAATGCATCCTTTTCGTTAGTGTATGCTTTGTATGTTCTCCAGCCTTTTTGTGTCAACATTTCATTGTAGTATAGCATATTATTTCATCCTCATTAATTTTTTTCCAAATATGGCTATTAAAAGCCCGACTATTATCAAGCCCAAGCTGATATAAATTGCGGTCTGTTCATTTTGTGATTTGCAGGTAATTTCATACCATTCACAAGTCGAACCTGAATTTAATGCTTTTTGAGTGCTTGATTCTGTTTCAGTTGAACCAATTGTTTCTTGTCCTATAGCTGTTTGGTTTGCAGTTATCGTAACTATTTCAGTCGGTTGTTCAGGTTGCACTGCCGGCTGTACTGGCGTTTCTGGATTTACAACTTCGGGCGTTGAAGGAGTTGTAGGTGTTTGAGCACTTGTTGGATTTACTACACATTGGTCTAACCCACTTGTTGCTGGCTTATAACCCGTTTCACATCCACAGACGCTAGCTTTTGGAGTTAATCCTCCAGTTATTGTAGTCTTTTGGTCGGGTCGTGAACAAAATTGCGGTCTTTTTGCACTGCATGTCTGGTCTTTTGTCCCATCTGAACAAGTTGCAACTACTGCCGGCTTGCAATCTGTTATTGTGACCGTTTTATATTCGTTTAAAACCAGTTTGCCACTTTTATCGTACAAATAGTATTTAAAAAACCAGTCTCCGACCTTATCAAATTGCGCAGTGGTAAACATTGTATTTATCGAACTTCCTTTTTTGCAATAATTAGACAAGTCATTTGCCAAACTTGAACTTTCATGTGAATAATACACTTCACCGGCTGTTCCTTGCACCTGCCTTCTTGAAATTTCAAGCTTTACCTTTCCTCCTGCTAAATTATCGCAGGTTGTCAATGTTTTTATTTTAGTCCATTCTGTTGCTCCAAGCATCCAAGCCACGTTGTCAACTATTGCACCTACGCACAAGCTTGGATTTTTTTGATATACGGCAACGCTCAAAAATTGCCCTGAAATTGCCACAAGCAATCCTATTGCAATTAAAATTACTCCAATTTGTACGCTTGTAATTTTCATCTTCGTTTGCCACCTTTAAATGCAAAGTATATAATTATTAAAGCAATTATTGCCCCGCCAAATATGTAGATTAAATAAGCCGAAAAAGGTTTTTCACAAATCATCTTTCCAGTTTGTTTGTCAAAACTTTTTTCATAATCTCCCGAGCATAAACATTGCCCATTATTGGTGTCATAAAAATTATTTGGTATTAGCTCGCAATCTGCTTTTGAAGGATTTACGGATGGAACAGGGACTGGAGTAGGCGTTGAACTTTCTAAAACATCTGCTTGGTTTGAACAAGCACTTGCACATTCCTTGTCAAAACTTCCACTGCAAATTTCAAAACATACTTGGTATTTTGCGATATTTTGATTAGCTCTTGAAGTGATGAATTCAAAATTATATTTTATATTAGGCGTCATGTCTTGGCTGTAACTTGATGGTTGTACTAATGCGTTTGTAGGCTTGGGAGTTATATAAAACTTTCCAGTTGAATCTCCTAAATTTCTTGCAGTTATCACACATTTGGCGTCATTGCTTCCAATATTAGCACAAGTTGGCGTTCCAACTATTTCAGGTTTTAACGCTTTTTGGGGATTAACAATTACTGAATCAAACATATCGGCATCTGCGGTTATTAGAATATTTGGAACACCAAGCAATTCTTTTCCTTTGGGGTATACCAACATCTGATTATTTTTATATTCGATATTATTTATATCGCTTATTTCTCCATAAGAAGGATTGTCAAAAACAGTGTAAGCATTTACAAACGTCAAAAACAAACTGTTCAAATTAAACGTGTTCAAGAAAGTTGAATACGAAAAACCTATATTTCTTACGTCATAAAATTGCCAAGTTCCACTCTTATTAGAGAGAACATACTGATTGGTAAAGCCATAATCTCTACAGTTTTGGACTGCACCAACAACGCCTAAAGTTTCAAGCTTTATCTTGCCGTCAAGCAAGTCTTTTGTCTGCCAATTATTATCTATAGTTTCAAATTCTGTGTCATATTTTCCGTCAAATTTCATTTTATACGAAGCTGAAACTATTGGTTTTGCTGGTTTGAAAACATAAAAAGTTTGCGTCATAAATGGCGAGTTTATAGTGCGCTGTTCAACGTCATATTTGCAAAAAGTTTTTGCATTTTCAAATTGAATGTTTAAATCTTGCCTTGGTTTTACAAGCTGTCCTCCAACACTTTGTTCTTGGGGTCGAATTGTAAATGTCAAACCTTCGGTTGACGAGGGATAAATATTAGCTAGAAAATAATACTTGCCGTTTTCAAATTTAATCGGCTGTGAAACGCTTATCACGCTTTGTGTAGAAAAAGCAAAAAACGAAAGTGCGCCAACTGCAAGCGCAATAAAGATTGCAATAATCCATAATTGTTTATTCTGCATATTTGGCACACCCCGTATTTAAATAAAAAGAAAAAAAAGAAAAAATACTACAACCTTAGTTGTAGTAAATGTAGTTCGAAACTGCGGCTTCAAGCGTTTTTACCGCAGTTCCTGCGTTGCTTTCAAATCCAACCGTTTTATCACCGGTTACGCTGTTTTCAAAGATGTCAGCGACCATTGTCCTAACCATGATGTACCCAGTTGCAGGATTGACAGTTCCAGAGGTTGCCTTTGGAATTGTAAGGCTCTTCGTCACATATTCATTTGAAACAAGAGGTTCATTACAAATGAATGATACGTGGTCGTTGTAGGTTGAATTTGAAACCAAAACAACCCCAACACTCGTTCCAATACTTGCAGGCTTGCCGAATGGATTTGCATCACATCCTGAAAGATGCCAGTCGCTTTGACTTGTTGAAAATTCAGTTCCGTTGAATGTTAAATCAACAAGGAATCCGTGCGGTTTTGTGGTGTCAATCAAAAACGGATTTCCGTAGTACGCATTTGTAGTGTTTGCCTTCATCTTTAGTTCAATGACCGGCGAATCACCCTGCCCAATACTAAGCAAATTGCTCGTTGAAATTTGTGTATTATCCGTATCACGAAATGCGGAAAATGAAATTCCACTGCTTATTTTGGCAACCTTATTGCCAAGCAAATCTGCGCCTTGCGGGGGTATGCTTTCAGCAGTTCCGCATCCTGTCTTGCCCGAAATCAGCCTTGAGTAATACGCCGAAGCAACATCGCCTGCAATGAAAGCAGTATATTTCTTGCCCTGCCCTATTGAAGTCGTAGTTTCGCTTGAATTTATGGTAATTTTGCTTCCATCTTCAAGTGTCAATTTTGTTCTTCCATCAACTCCAGTAACTTCTGTTGCAGAAACAAGCTTGTCGAACAACGAAAGTTTTGTAGTCTGTTGAGTTATTGTCTGACAAATTTCTCCAGACACTGAAGGATTGACTGTCTGCTCTACGTTCGCAGGTGCTCCAACTATTGACTGGAAAGCCGGCTTTCCTTGAACGGTATTCACGACCGCAGGAGCTAATACGATTGCCGCACTAACAGCTACGACCCCTACAACTATTGCTGATATTGTCTTCACATGCTTAATCCATCCCATTTTTTCATTACCTCTTTTCACATTTTATCCAAAAAAATATTCAAGCTTACTTTCCGGATTTACGGTTTCATTGCGCCCAAAGGCACTCACTTCGGCTTTTTTTCTTCAAGGCAAAATGTTTAAATTGCTCTAAATAACTCAAAGTTGCAGGGTGTATTTAAATACCGCTTCGTATCTTTTAGAGCTAAATGGAAGTATTTATAAATACCACTTCATTGATAAGTGCGATGAATAATATTCAAACCGAAAAGTTTATACTCTGTGGAATAATCATTGCGGTTGGAATTGCGTTCGGAGTATACTTTAAATTTGAATGGAGTTTTTACACGGCATTAGCCCTGCTAGTGGTCGTTATATTTTTGCTTGACAATCCATTTAAAAAAAATGAAATTGAAAGGGCGGATATAAAATTCGTATTTTATGAAATATTGCAGACGAAAACAGCGAGGGAACTACTGGGATATGTTTCTGAAGCCGTAACTTTCAAAATGGATAGTTTTACAAATCTAACTGCAACTCGTGATAAAAACGGAGGGCTATTGTTGACCTTCGATTTCAAAAACAAGCACCATTCTTGGTACGTTGATGATTCTACGGAATTCGTGCAAAAAGAAAAGAACGGATGGCAGATAAACACCCGCCTTTGGAATATCAACCATCCGATAACAAACGAATTAAGCCTTTCAAAAATATCTCTCACAAAGGGAACGAAACTTAATACAGAAGAAGCCATTGAAACACTTGCAAAAGTTTACGGAACTGAACGGGGAAAAATACTTGCAGGAATAAATACGGCAATCGGAGTTGCGAATGATGAATTGTAAAAAAGTTAAATGCTTGAAGCGCACGGATGCAATTCTTTGCGTTAAAAGGAGGTAAAATAAAATATGGCAAACGAACCGGTGGAAAAAGTTGAGAAAAAAGAACTGCCCGAACACGTCAGACAAATGTTTGAAGTGAAGGCATTTAACAGGGGAATGAAGCTAGGCGAAGACGGCAAATGGGTCAAAATGACTGAAGCTGAAAAGAAATCGCCAGAATTTGCTGAAATTGCAAAAAGAGCCAAAGGAGTGCATGATGCTTGGCAGGCACTACTCGCAAGCCACGTGACAACGCCAAAACAAAGAAAGAAAAGCATGACAATTGATGTTACAAGGCTGATAAAGCCCAATATGACTTTTGCAGAAGACGCAATGAAACATCTTGGCAGGCAGATGAGACTTTTTGGAAAGAAAATTGTCATTGCAGAAGTTGAAAAGGCATTGAAGGAAGGAAGGACAGTGCTTGACTTTGACGGAATAAGCCTTAACTCGCTTGCCAATGGAATTGCAACAAAAAGAGTAAGGAAAGCCAAGAAGATTGCAAAACTACAGGAAAAGATAAAACAAATTGAAGACGAATAATAGGCGATTTGCTTGAAACCTTTTCTTTTTTCTTTTTTAATTTTTTCTTTTTTGGCGTTTGCCATTAGTGCCACTACCTTTTCTTTTGATTTTTCGCAGATGAACAATACCATAATATATTTAAATCCAAGCGATTCTATTTTTGATAATTTTTCAAACAATTCAATCATTCCAAATTATAATACATCAAAAGCGGATATTTTTGTTCAATTGCAATATAGCAAGTGCATTGGTCTTTCCGGTTTGACACGAAATTATTGCGAGCAAATTGCTTCAAACCAGCCTATTTTAAATTATACAAATCAAACGCTCAACATAACCATTTTAGCCCCAAATTTTCCCTATATTAACAAGCTTATATTACTCAATGATTCGAATTCAAATTTTTACGATTTGGATTATAATTTGACTGTAATCGCAAATTTAACCTGCAATTATTCAAATAATCCAAACCAAACTGTATACCTTCAGCCAAACTATCCTGTTAGAATGATAAACCTTGGGTTCAATGAAACGTTCACTAATTCTACCTTTAATTTGACAATAACCTCACCTTCAAAGCCCAAAGTCAATCAAAGAATGGAATTACAGCCAACTCAAGTATGGTTCAATGACGAGTTCAACTTTACGGCGGTATGCACAAAGGAAAACTTCGTTTGCGAACCGCAGGTAGTTGAAAAAAAGGTTGAAACATTGTGCCCAGTTTGCGAGCAAACGCCAATAAATGATACTACTTGCGAAGGCGTGTTAAACGACAAGGCTGATGAAATTGCATCTGCAAAATTGGCTGAGATTGCAAAATTCGGGGGAATAAATGAAAACTTCTGCTATCGTGTACAAGACGATAATAAGACCCGATGCAATTCAACCATATTAATCGACAATCAGACACCGATATGCATTGACACTCTTACTGATATTTGCACTATAGATGAAATCAAAAAGGGGAATTGGAGGAGCTGTTTCGAGCGTTTTGTAAACAGCCAAAAAAGTGAAGTGGTTTCTTTAATGGCACAAGTTGCATCAAAAGACAAAGATATAGCTGACCTTAACGAGCGCATAAAATCCCTTACTGACAATTCCCAATTCGTAAAAGACATGTTTGTCATTGGAGCTTGGGTCTTGTTTGGCGCATTGGCAATTTATGCCTTTTTCAGAATTTTTGGCGGAAGACAAGTGTTTAAGATGGAAGTTGAACCTACAAAGCCAAGCGACAAGCTCACCGAGGATGTGACAAACAACATTTTGAAAAAGTTGATTAAATGACCGGACTTTTAGAAGATTCAAGCTTTATAATACCAGTCGTATTAGCTACAGCCGTACTCATAATCGTAATACTTGAAAAAATGGGCGTTGTAAAGCTCCCAACTAGAGTTATTGACGACGAATACAAGCCCCATTATTCAGTCAAAAGTTTTTTCACCTCGAATAATTGCAGTGGGAGAATTCTTGGGGCTATGGTGATAAATGAAAGCGGGGCTATACGGCTTAGGATTGGAACTAACGGAGCTCCTGAATTCCACGTAATTGAAGACTTTAGAACGATACTCCCTAAAAATGCAAGAGATTTTTGTGCGATAATTACCGGCGGGGGACAATCAAGAGAAATGGTTTTTGTGGATTCCAATGCAATCGACAACACGATAGTACAAAATGCGTTATTGCGTGCAAATACCGCAGAACAAAAGAATAAACTGCTTGGTCTTGTAATCAAGAGCAAGGACAGCGATTTGGAAACAATCGGCGGTGGAAGCTTCCCAACGCTTGAAAAGATTGCAAGACTTAGAAAAGTTGCAATAGGAAGCACTTGGGAATACAATCAAAATTCAAACTGGCGTACGGGCGTAAGAAACCCATATTCACGAGCAACATATTCAAGCGTGCCAATGGAAGGCGGGGGCGAAATGAACGATGGAAGTGTATAAAAGAGACCACGAAATACTTGAAAAATTCAAGGACAAAGAGGCAGATGGATTTGAGATAATGGGCGCACTTTTCGAAATAAGCCCTGCCGAATTAAAAAAACAATGCGAAGCAGACCCATTGGCATACTTCAATAGGATTTATGATTTGATGCAATTAAAGCTTAAAGACTATCGATATTTTGCCGACAACCTGCAAGTAAATGAAGAAGGAGTTAAAAGCGCAGACATAGTTGACCGATTTGTAAAAACTTGTAAAGAATGGCGTTATGAAATGCCCGATGAAATCACCGATATGCGCTATGAATCTCCCAGACTGACGGAATCAATAGATTTGTATAGCACGCTGGCACAAGTCGCACAAACATTTGGAGAATCCATGAGGATAGTATTAGACTATATATTATTGGTTTACGAGGCAAACAAACGAAGAACAATGAGGCTAGATGCAAGGGAAAAGACAATAATTGAAAAGGAAAGCAAGTTTGCAATAGAAAATGCTAACATAAATGAATTCAAGACAACCCTTATATCAAATCTTCCCACGATTGAAAAGGAAATTGAAAACTGTCAAAAAATTGGAAACAAGGCTTTGGAAAATGCCTTTCTTTCAATAATAAAATACGCAAAGGCTGTACAAAAAGACCAAGAAATAACCGAAAAAGCAAACGAACTAATAGCACAATCAAATGCAAACAAGCCAAAAGAAGAAAAGGAAGGCAAGCTAATAGAACCAAAAGCTGAACTTGAAACAGAAACTGACGACGAAGATGAGGAAACCGAGGAAAATGAAAAATGAGCTTCGTAACCTTCAAGCCACCAATTTTAACGGGACTGGCAAAGTTATGGAAGAAACCCTACCTATCACGTTATGGCAACTACGATGAAAATATCGAACTCTCATTAAAAATACCAAAAAATAAAATCCTATTGGGATTTGAAAATCAAGACCTTACCGGAGAACCTGTCTATCTTCCTTACACCGGCAATCAATTCAATTTTATCATAACCGGTTCTCGTGGAAGTGGAAAGTCTGTAATACTGATGAATATCGCCAACCAACTTATAAATCGTTTTCATCATCCGATTTTTGCGATAGACCCAAAGGGAGAAATGCAAACTCATACTGTACAAAATCAAAATGATTCCGAAAGGCAGATTTTAAAAAAATGCGGGATAATGCCAAAGGGAATAAATATGCTTAACGCAACCCCTTCGGCAATATGTGAAGATGACGAGATGGATAATACAAACGAATACGTATTTTCCTTGGATATTGCCGATTTCAAGCGCATAAGAAGCCCCGCCGTAAGGACAAAAGTCTTCATGGAATACCTCAACTTGTCGATAGATGAAGACCCTGCAAGCCATCGCTTTCTTGTTGAAAACAATTACCGCCTTCCGGATTCAACGCAAAAATTATTGGCATTTTTCAATCAAGCATTTGGCGATAAATGCGAAAAAATGAAACTATATAAGCAGTTATATTCGTACTATGTTGGAAAAAACTTGGGAGAAGGAAATAAATTCTATCCTCCTGAATTGATGTACACGCACAACTCTGAAGGCAAACGAGTTCCAAAAATGGTGTCCCTGCACCTTAGAGATGACGAATACGATTTTACTTCCGCTTGCATATTGAAACTGATGCTATTGTTAATTATAAACGACCGGAAAAAAGCTAAAAAAGGAAAGGCATCAGCAAACCTGCATTATCCTCCAGTATTAATATTTGATGAAGCCGATTTGTATGCCGGTAAAGGCAGGGAACAGCACATTTCAAGCGACTTGTGCGCTCTTTTAATGACAAAGCATAGGAACATTGACTTGTATGTTGGACTGGCGACGCAAAAACCCCACTTTCTTAACCCAAAACTTATCGGCGAAACAGATTATATCATAACAAGCAAATTTACTTCACTGCAAGAAAAAGAGGCATTTAGGGCTAGGAATATAAGCGATGAACAAATCAACAGCATTTTCTACGATTTGAAAAGTGGAGGGCGAGACTTTTATCCTAAGGAATGGGCACTCTTGAATAAAGAAAATGAAGTTGTAACCTTCTATCCTATTCCAACCACATCTCAAAATTGGAAAGAACAAAGAACCATTGTTGCTTGAGATACTGAAACGGTTTTTTCTGTTTATTCTACTTTATAATCTTGGACAGGATTAGCCAAAAATCTAACCACACCAAGCTTGCGATTGTATTGAAATCTTAGACCAGCAGGAAAGGTTGCAATTGGATTAAAATAGCCAAAAGGCTGTTTTCCAAAACAATATCGACCCATATTATTTGACAAAAGCATGTAACCGGAAAGTCTTTTTCTTGCCTCTGAAGTGGAAATGTTCTTGAAAGTGCCGACATTTCCTTTAGCCGTCTTTATTTCTTCAACTGGCTTGGTTCTAACCAAACCACTAAAGAAAATATAGCCCATTTTAACGCCTCAGGAAAAATCCAATTCCGGCAAATAAAACCACTATAGAACTCAATGCAAGCATCAAATTTGATATTTTGCTTCCATTTATTTCGAGCGGATTGCCAAACCAAACCGCCTGCCGTTCATAAAATGCTCCAGTCAAAATGTCCCCATAACCGCCAAAAAACTGGGATTGTGGAATTGACGATTCAAGCACTCCAAATGTCTTATTTTCCCCAACCTGCTGTATGATTGTTGTATAAGTAGTTCCACCCCCTCCGCCCCCGCCTCCTGAACTTGAACCGCCTCCCTGACCGGTTACAAACACCGTAAATGTAATTGAACTTGAAACAGAGTTTCCCGCCTTGTCATATCCATATATTGTCAACGAATTTACTGCATTATTATTTGTAACTAGTGTTTGATTGATATCGCATGTTGAAAGCGAAAATGAATTGCCATTTAATTTATAATTGCAATAATCAATATTCGTATCGGTAATATTTGCTGTCAACTGAATCAGATTAGTGGTAACATAAATTTGATTGGCAACTGGAGTAGACCAAGTTGCTATTGTTGGTGCAATATTATCAACCGTAAAGTTTGTATATGCGCTAAGCATTATCCCATCTGAATTGTTTATAAAAATGGTTATCGTCGAATTTGAATTATTAATTGCATTAAACGTTCGTGAAAGCGTACAATTCATAGTTGTATTTGTTCCATTGTATTGAAACCAACTTTGTAGGCAATAACCTGCATAACTCCAATTTGCTAAAATATTTGTCTCACTTTTATAAAAAGTATTTAAATTGGGATAGGCTAGCAAAGGATAATTAGCTGTTGTTTGCGCAGTAAAATTTCCAATTGTTAAATTCGTATTCGGAAAAATAGAAACGTTAGTTGCATATCCATATTTTGCAAAAGTCAATACAGTTTGATTTGCATAGTGCATCAATGGAATATCTAACCAAGCAATATAACCCGCAGGAGACGTTGAATTCAAAGTTATTGGCGAACTCATACTTCCAACGCTATTTGAATAAGAAAAATTATAATTTAACAAGTCAACCGAACCCGCTAAAAATGCAGAGGTAAACTTTTGAAAATTTAAAATATGTGAATTAACCCCTGAACCAAAATTGTAGCTTGAAAAATTAAACTGAGTTGAATAGACATAAGTCACTAGACCACATTCAAGGAGTGGCGCATGAATAGTACAATCTGTCTTAAAATCATAGGCTGTAGACCCGCTAATATTTGAATCGTAGATGTAACCTGTTGAGTTTTTTAGATAAACAGCGTTCGAATAATTAAAAATAGTACAGTTCTTTATGGTTGGATTATGGTCTTGCCAAGAAACAAATCCTGAATTAAGCCCATTTGAAATATTAAATCCCTTGCAATCAAATGTATAATCTCCCCTAAAAATAAAACAAGTTCCATTAGCCCAATTTTCAGTCAAGTTAACATCAGAAGTTACACTAAAAATAGGCGATGAACCGCAATAAGTAGAATCATTTTCTCCCCCGCCACAAGAACTTGGTGGATAACAAGCGAAAATAAAACTTGCAACCGCCAAAATCATCAAAAGAAATAATTTTTTCATTTCAGCTCCCACCCAAATAATTTAAAGGATTTATTTCCTGCAAATTACACTCCATTTCTTCAAAAAATAACGCCATACCTTGATTTCTTGAATCCTTCTGCCAATGGCAATACTCATGTATTAAAGTCATTACTTTAAAATTATTATAATAATTCAATATTATTACCTTCTTGTCGCTTATAAACGCCCCATCTATTTCATACTTATCAGCATCTGCAATCTCGATAACCGTAGCATTTTTATAGGTATAATTTGCCATTATTTCAGTTGAATTCACATTTTTTTCAACATTCATTACGCTTATTGCGGACGATATTACCGAATAAATCATCAAGCCAAAAACGAACACCAAAAAAACTTTGAAGATGCATTTAATCATTTTTTAAGCCTCACTAACATATAAATTATCAAAGCACTCAATAACAAATAAATTATTGCATTTCCTCTAGTTGTTTTATACCCGAAAATTTCTAAGGGCAATTCAAATCCTAAATTACTATTAAGGTTAACAAAAAAAGCAGTAAATGGATTTGAAGCTAATGATTCAATCGAAAGAACGGACGCTATATTAGCCGTAACATTAGTTTCATTGCCTATTATTGAAACAGCAGTTGCACTACCACCGCCGCCTCCAACAACTGCACCGAATATTGAAGCGGTAAATATCAAACTTGAAACATTTGAATTATTTGCTAGGTCAAAAACGTATAAAGTTAAATTATACGTCCCGCTTCCCGTTATTATCGCCGTAGTATTTTGACAGGATGCAAGGGTTGTAGTTCCGTATCCAGTTATTGAATATTCGCAATAGTTCAAGTTGGTATCATTTCGACTATACGTTAACGGCAGGTACAAAATTCCCGAAGCCGTATAAGTTGTGCCATTAACGGGAGAAATTATTGCTCCGTTTGGATTGGTAGTATCAATTTTTATTAAAACCATTTGGCTTGCAACATTATCCGCCGAATCATTCATCCAAAGCGTGAAATTGGTTTGCG
>Ga0172381_10001080_pt1 | contig 33442 bp, 35 predicted proteins | sample Leawel6488metaG_FD_119754 | JGI IMG/M metagenome (GOLD analysis project Ga0172381, IMG submission 119754) | Leachate microbial communities from a municipal landfill in Southern Ontario, Canada - Leachate well 64-88 metaG | ecosystem: Engineered > Solid waste > Landfill > Unclassified | place... | reverse complement strand
CTTCTCTTTTAAGTCGCTCAAATCTTTTAAAGAGTTTATCTCTTCGTTATTCAGTTGCTTGTCTTTAGCCTCGTAAACGGCCTTGTCTAAGGTTTTATCAAGGTAGGCGTCTAACAAAGTATCTCGTCTTTCCTTTAGCTTGCTAAGCCTGTTTTTTAGGATTAACTCAAGCTCCTCTAAATAGTTTAGATTATTATTTCCCTGTTCTTTTTTGGTCTGATAGCAAAGCTCAATTAACTCTTCGTCAAATATGGGTCTCTTTTAAATCAAAAAGAAAAACAGCCGATTTTCGGCTGTCCACAAGAAATTACAAGATATTTAATTTTACGCCTTGGGATTATTGATTTTTAATCCTTTTCCTCTGATCAATTCAATTAGTTGCTGGCCATTCGGTAATTTATTTTCAAGTCGTTTGCTATTGATCTTTGCAAACCTAAACAATCCTTGCTGTTTATTAAAGATCGCATTATTGATTCTCTTGTTTCTGGATTCATCGGTTTTAGATTCTGGATAGCCTCTCTTAGTTAAGGCTTTTTCTATTTCCTCATAAGAGAGAAATCCGCCCTGCTCGCCTTCGAGAAATAAAATATCAAATATTTGATAATAAGTAGTTTCTTTATTCATTACGACTTTCTTTTCATTGAAGTGATAATCTCCATATCTATCCCTGGTAATGAGATTATTTCTTTTCTCATCTCTTAACGGCATTTTTGCAGTAATTTTGATTTTGTAGTCTTTCGGGATGGCATTATATTTAGATTCTATCTCCTTGCAAAACTTATTGAATTTACTGGTCTTTATAAATCGAATTGCGCTTGATAACTCTTCTTCAAAATCGATTACTTCTCTTCGGCAGAGCGCATTTATAAGCAATGCTCGTTCGTCTATGATTGTTTCTTCGGCAATGTCTTCTCCTAAAATATCCAGCCACTTTTGAAGATATATTCCCCTGGGAATTTTCGGTAATTCAATATAAGCGTCGTCATTCTCCAGTAGGAGAACTTGTTCGCTTATTTCTTGTAGAATTGTCCACAATTTAATTATTGATTGTTGTTCGGCCAGGTTCATAGTTATTTTCATTGTTTATCTCCATTATGACAAAAAATGTCATCTTTGACAATGAATATTTAAAGAGCTAAAATGATAATAACCAATTACAGAGACACATAATTTTATGAATTCAAACATCGACAAACTTTTTACGATTACGGAAGTTGCTAAAATTTTGAGGGTTAGTGGACGTTCGGTCACGCGTTATATTGGATCTGGCAAGCTTAAGGCGTCAAAGATTGGCGTGTGGCGAATTAAGGAATCGGATTTGCGCGCTTTTTTAGAGAAGACCAGTAATTCTGCTAATAAGAAAAACTGCAATAAATAGATTTATGCAAAAACCATATTACGAAAAACCGAAATTTAAACTCTATCAAGCTAACTGCTTAGATGTTCTTGCTGATCTCCCAGAAAACTCAGTTGATATGGTCTTTGCAGATCCTCCATATCTTCTTTCTAATGGAGGATTCACTGTTCACGCAGGCAGGCGTGTAAGTGTAAATAAGGGTGAATGGGACAAAAGCAACGGATTAAAAAAAGACTTTGAATTTCATCTTGAGTGGATACAGGCCATTAAGCGGGTATTGAAACCAAGTGGAACGATCTGGATTAGTGGTACTTATCATTCAATTTACCAATGCGGTTTCGCACTGCAAGTCGCTGGTTTTCACGTTCTTAATGACATTGCTTGGTTCAAACCAAATGCCTCACCAAATTTAAGTTGCCGCTTTTTTACGGCCAGTCATGAGACAATAATTTGGGCAAGAAAAGACAAAAAAGCAAAGCACATTTTTAATTATGATTTAATGAAAAATGGCACTTGGCCAGAAGATGCACTAAAAAAACCTGGGCTTCAAATGCGCTCTGTTTGGTCAATGGGAACACCAAAACCAATTGAAAAGAAATTTGGCAAACATCCAACGCAAAAACCAGAGGACTTGTTGAAACGAATAGTCTTGGCAAGTACCAATAAGGGCGACTTAATTGTTGATCCGTTTACTGGAAGCTCGACAACTGGTATCGCTTCATACCTTTTGGGGCGAAATTTTATCGGTGTTGATTTGGATAAAAAATACCTGGATTTATCAATAAAGCGGTTTGAAGAATTGGATAAAAATTTGAAAAAGAAATTGGCAATATAATTTTATGGAACAGCAAGAACTTAAAGAATTTATGACTTTCAATAAAGATGGTGGAGCAAAAATACCACTGGCTGTATTTGAAGTTAACGGGAGCTATATTGTTGGCGTATACCAAGGAACTTTAAGCGATTTTGATATTTTAATTAAATATAGACAAAAAATTAATAGTGAATGGTCGCGGATAAGAATACCGAAACATATCCACTGGGCCGTAGACATATTAATTAAAATGCACGAGGACAAGGTAAAAACTCAGTCATTCCTCGATTTTTTACTTGGTGTTTGGAGTAGAACCGCACCAGTCAGAAGCCGAAGGCAACAGCAAGATATTATTGATATTTTACTTCAAGACAGCAAAACCCTTATTGATAAGTATGAAGCTCTTAGCGGTAAAGGAGAATATAGCATTAAATTTTTAATTTTACTTGCCAAACTTTTAATGATTCAAGAAAAGACTAATTTGGAAACTGCTTTTATGTTCAAAAATTTGTTAGAAGCCCTTCGTGGAAAGGGTGATATTTTTTCAGTTGTTTCCATTGCTTCACATAATGGAAGATAAAATAATAAAACTATGAAAATAATCACACGCACAACTGCAATAAAAAACTTAAAAAAACATCTCGGACAAGATTTGAGAAAGTTAGCATTGGAGCACGGAATTACCACTTATGAAACAGGCAAACAAAACAAGGGCTGGAAAGGTCTTGTTTTAGAACGATTAGTTGGACTTCAAACAAACATTTCAAAGGCGCCGAATGGTCTTTCCTGGGAATTAAAATCAGTGAGTTTCCACGAAGTAAGAGGCCAGTTAGTGCCTAAAGAAACGATGGCCATAACTATGATTAATCCTGAAGAATTAAAGGCTCACTCGTTTTTTGAAAGTCATTGTTGGGCTAAGCTCAAAGCCATTGTTTTTTGTGCCGTTGAATGGAATGGTAAAAATGCGGAAAACGGCAAACTATTGAAAGTCGCGAGTTTGGATTTTGCCGAAGATGATGAGTTGATACAGGAGATAAAGGCCGATTATGATTTTATTAGAAATAAACTTATAACTCAGGGATTTGAAGCCTTAACTGGTGCAGATGGCAAGTGGATACAAGCCCGAACAAAAGGGCCTGGTCACGGCTCTATAAGTCGTGCTTTTTATGCGCGTACAAGTTTAGTGAAGAGAATTTTTGAGATAGCTTCATAGATAATATTATGTTTGGATCTGTCGATATAAAAACCAGACCACTTAGACTTGCTTATCTTGTTGATCCTAATAACGCACGGCAAGCCAAAGAAGCGATTCAAATAAGCTCTACTCTTTGGGGTGGTGATTATTTTCCGATTATTCCTTTGTATAAAAGGATGCCTTTAACTTGGAAAGAAAAACCACTTCGAACCCCCTCAGCCAAAAGTGTTATTCTCGGCTATATCGAAGCGTTCGATCCAGATATATTTGTCCAGTTTTCAAAAGATGTGCCGAAATATATAAATGATATTGGCATCGAAATAATTAAACCTGGAGATATTTGGAGTGTTTTAGACGAAGATCGCCATTTGTCACCTAAATACGGATTGGGAATTTTTGAATTACTCAATGATATTTTTGAAAAGAATTTTAAATTTAAAATGAAGTATCCTCTGGAAGTAGTGCTTCCAAAAATACCAAAGCAATACTCTCTATTTTGGGCAAGTTGGTTTGGTGAATTGCCATCGAAAGTAGTTCCTATTCTTAAAAAACATTATTTTGAACCACTTGAGGTAAAAACCCCTGACTTAAAACTGAAAAATATAAAAGACTTGATGTCTGGTAAAACATTATTTCCACGCAGGATAACTCACCACGAAATTGAAAGCTACGGAGGTGGCTTCAGGAGAGATGGTTATGTATATTTTCTTGATGCTACCAAGGTAGAAGATGTAGTCGATTTTTGGAATTTGCGAGCCATTGGTAGGACAGTTTTACCCTTACCCAAACAGCTTAAAGACGATCCGAACATAAAAGATATTGTTATAAATTTTCTCAAAGCAAATCGGAAACCCTGGCCCCATAATCCGAAAGTTTTTGACTATGCATCGATTGTCCGATCGAGAAATTCCACAATGGAAGAGATGCAAAAATATGTTAAAACCTTAAAAACCGATTTGGGTGGCGATGCGCAGTCGGAACCATATTTCTGTTTACAGCATTGGTATCCAAGAGTTTGGAATGAGTGGGCAAGAGATAAGGATGGAGCCGTGCCGAGCGACATTTATGGAGAAGAGGAAGAATCTGTTGAGATAACTGACACTAAAGAATTTCGTATAGGGTTTAAGTCCTTATTACCTAAGTTTGCTCAGAAATATGGTTATCATGGTGAGCCTCGTTGCGCAAATGAAATCAGCTTCCGCTTTTATGGAGAGAATGAATTCATTGCCGAAGTATTTCCGAAGTCGTCTGGAGAAAATTTTGTTAGATCAATTTCTGGATTAACTTCATTTTGTGGTGATTGGAGGATTGGTAGAAACGGGCTTGTTAAATTAGTCAAAGATAATTACAGCGAAACAAGAGATATTCCTCTCGCTGAAAATATTTTCTTTGCGTGGCTTAAAGATTTGGGCTGGGAAGCAAAATTATCTTCGGCGGGTTTATTGGCAAAACAAATTTATAGAAAATTTGATGGCTTTGTAGCGGTTTTAACAAATGAAAAATTACTTGGCCTGTTTGAACATATGAATGGAGGTAGTGTGCAGCAAAATGGGAATCCAGTTTCGGATAATAAAATAAATCAAGAAAGAGAATTGCCTATTGGGGAAGTTAAGACCAGGCTTAATGATAAGGGGAAAAACAATCTTCACGATTTTCTTGTAGAAAAGAGTGTTTTTAAGATGGGCCTAAGGCTCCAATGTCCTCATTGTTTGAGGAATTCGTGGTTTGCTCTCGAGGACGTTCGGGAGAAATTTATTTGTCCTCGTTGTCTTAACTCTTTTTCAGCTATTGGGAACGTTGATAGTTCTGCCTGGTGCTATAAAACTGCTGGACCATTTAGTGTCTCAAACTATGCGGATGGTGCTTATGCCGTTCTTTTAACTGCTGATTTTTTGAACGATCGGAAGATGACTACCATGCGAATTACACCCGCTTTAAGTTTTGTTGCAGAAGCTCCCAACAAAGTAAGTCTCGAGGCAGATTTAGCTGCATTTTGGCAAGATTCAATCTATGGAGAAAGAAAGGACGGAATTCTTTTTTGTGAATGCAAAACATATGGCCTTTTTCAAAAGAAAGACTTTGATCGCATGCGGTATCTTGCGAAGGCTTTTCCAGGAGCTGTATTGATTTTTAGCACATTACGCAAGTCACTGACTAAAAAGGAAGTGACTGGCATTACAAAAATTGCTAAAGCTGGGAGAAAATATTGGAAAACAGAACGACCCATTAACCCTGTGCTAATTTTAACAGGCAATGAATTATTGAGTCATTTTGGACCACCTTATTGCTGGGAAGATTCAGTTAAGAAAAAGTCTGATCGAGTGCATGGGCTTATCGGATTAAGCGATGCAACTCAGCAATTATATTTGAATCTACCATCTTGGGAAACCGAATGGCATGAAAAGTGGGAAAAAAGACACAAGAAAAGAATGGCCAAAAAGCAAATAGAAAATGTTCCGATTCAAAATACAAATGATAAACCTTAATTATGCAAACACCCGAATTTATAAATTGGTTAAATAATAATGGTGGTCTTGTTCAAGCAGTTGCTACCTTATTGCTCGTGGTTATAACGGCCTATTATGCTTGGCAAACGAAACGCACAGTTCAGTTAATGTCAAAAACCGAAGAAGAAAACAGACGGCCACGGATAGCAGTCTTTATTGCCCAAAGAGAAGATTGGCTGAATTTAATAGAGTTAGTGATTGGCAACTATGGAAATGGAATCGCTCGAAATATCTCCTTTAAGGTGGATGGAAATTTGACTCTTTTTAATGAAAAGGAAAATTTAAATGAAATTGAAATCATAAAAAATGGTCTTCCAACTCTCGCTCCTCAGCAAACCATAAAAATTCCTTTGCTTTCTTTGGTGGGCAGAGTAGATGATTTGCAGAAAAAAGACGTAACCATTTCGTTAGAATATAGCGATCACTCCCTTAAGTATACTTACATAGACAAATATCCTATGGGTTTTAAGAGTTTAGTCGAACGGCAGCTTGGTACTCCACCAATCTATGAGATGGCAAAAAATATCGAGGGCATTAATAAGGGTGTCGAGAGAATATCGCGGGAAATAGAGCATCGCAAATAGAATTAAAGGCTTATCGGGAACTTTCCTTCCAGCATATCTACGGCTGCATCCAGTTCATAGGACTTCCAACCGCTTAAAATGATAGTTCTAAGTTCTCTCACAGCTCGGAGCATTGAAGAAAAATGAGCCGAGAGGCTCATTTTCGCTAAATAAAAAATTCCAATATTTTGACTATAAATATACAGTTTTAGTAAATAAGCTACCTTTGCTAGAATAATCTAGTTCCAACCCCGTCCTTGTTTTCCGACAAGTTTAACTGATATAATTAATATATTATTAAGAGAGCTCCACACACATTTAAAAAAGAGAGGTATTCAAAAGAAATTCAGCCGATAAAGTCTTAAAAATTAATTCATAATTATTAAATTATGGGAAGTTACATTGAGTTTAACGATACTTTGCAATTAACAACCGAGCAAGGTTTCCCAATTGAGTTAGATTTACAGAAACATCTACAGAATCCTTTTAAAGCCGGACAATTCAAGGACAGAGCCTCGGAGCCAGTGTGCACGAAAAGAGATTAAAGCCTCTTAAATAATTGCAAGGCTGAAAATGTTTATCAGACTCACGGCAGAATTATTACTTTGATGCTTAAAAACGATAATAGGTTAATTGCTAAAGAACCGCGGATAGATGACATAATTACTGTAGTTAGAAACGTAGAATCTAAATGCGGTAAAATTCCCATGGCAACAGAATAATTATAAAAATATGTTGGATAATAAAGTCAATAAATATTTTGAAAAACAAAAATCGCCACAAAAAGAAATTTGTCAAAAATTAAGACAGTTAATTTTTAAAACTTTCCCTGAAATAGAAGAAGAAATTAAATGGGGCGTGCCTGCTTATGGAAACGGGAAATACTATATTGTAGCCTTGAAAGACCATGTAAATTTGGGATTTTCATTAAAAGGATTAACCAAAGAAGATATGACCCTGTTTGATGGTGGTGGCGAAACAACAAGGCATATTGAAATAGCATCATTGAAAAACATCGATAAGAAGAGAGTAATTAGGTTATTAAAATTAGTTATGAAAACTTAAATACATAAATAACATTAACTTTATGAATTGGAAAATTGAAAATTTAAAAACTGCCGCCATATCTTGGGCAATCACTATTACATTGCTATTCCTCGCTACAATATATAATTATATTGCCAAACACGAGCTAGGACTTGTTGGAATAGTATTTTTTGCATCAATGGTTATCTATTTTGCTGTTTATTTGATTATTCAAAAAAGATCATAATTTTGATGTGGCGTGCCGGGGATGATAGATATTTTGAAAATAATTTAATATAATTAATATGCAAAAATTTTGTCAGGCATGTAGAATGCCATTAACCAAAAAAGGAGACTTCGCCGGCAGGGACGAAAATTCTAATTTCTGTCACTTTTGTGTTAACGCAGCCGGTAGCGTTAAGTCTTGCGAAGAGATATTTGAAGGCGGCGTTCAGTATTTCATGAGTCAAATTGGAGGCGACCGAAAAATGGCGGAAAAAGTAACCAGAAAGAACATGAGCGGACTACCGTGTTGGCAGGGCAAAAATTGTGAAATTTTGAAGGGTGAGATGGCCACTGATGAAGAATTCGCCGAAATTCTGAAAAAACTGAGTTAATGAATATAGCGAGTGGCGTGATGGGGTAATCTATTTATCGGCAAAACCCTTTAAATCTGGGATGTAAATGTATCCAGTTTGCTGTTGAATTATCGTTCTAACGCTGTCCACAATTCGGAGCTCTACTGACAAAAAAGTATACAATATGTATACTTTTTGGTAATTAAATATATATTGGACAGATGGTCTAAAAAGAAAATGAAATATCCAGACTTTAATTAAAAACCCTCTCAGTTATACATCTGAGAGGGTGTTTAGGTCGAACGCATCGCATTAACTTTTTAGAGGAATGTGATTCCCGGCAATAAAGACTAGAATTAATCTTCTTGCTACAGGTTTTAAAAATGGCAATCTATCCAATAACCAGGCGCCACTTCCTCCTATAAATGCATAGTATGCCCGAATAAAAAGCAAGTGGGCAATACTACCGCTTTGTAGCATTTGATCACGCCAGTCACGCAAAGAGTTAGTTATGTAAGAATTTCTTCCATAACATGAAACAGCGACACAACAATCACCGAATGGATTTTCTCCTTCCCCGTAGCCGTTTTTCCTGGGATCTATTTTAATCCCTGTAAATAAATCTGTTTTCATGACAATAATTTTTAATGTTCGACAATAGATTTAATCCAACCACATAATACTATTATATTTATTAATTGTCAATATAGAGCTATTGCGAAATCAAAAATCGCCTTTTCATTAAGGCGTTTTTTTGATAGAATGAGATTATATGACAAACAAGATCAATGGCTTCGTTTATTGGGCGCCAAGAACTCTGTCAATCATCTTCATCCTGTTTTTAGCGATGTTTTCCTTGGATGTCCTGGGCACGGGATTGGGTTTCTGGGAAACAATCCTGGGATTATTCATGCATAATATCCCGGCGCTTATTTTATTAATCGTTCTGTTAATATCCTGGAAACACGAAATAGTCGGAGGCATCGCCTTTATCTTAGCCGGGGTCTTATATGTCATGATAATGCTGATGAACAAGAATCCGTTTGAATGGTATATGTTGTCCTATCTCCTAATCATCGCCGCGCCCGCGTTTCTGATAGGAATTTTATTTATCATCAATTGGCGCCGAAAAAGGATTAATTATAAGAATCGGGATATTAATTATTAACTTAAAAATATGAACAACGAAAATAAAGAATGCTGTCCTAAATTTAATCCGGAAAAATGGAACCAAAAGACATATGACTGGGTTAATAAGCCGTTTATAAAAGAGAGCCTGCCTACGTTCTTCCATATCCCCTTCCCGGCAACGATGAATAAAAAAATCACCGGACTATGCCGGCTGGCGAAAGATTCAAAAATGGCAGAAGTCAATAATGAAGACACTTTAATGCTGTTCCGCGATCCCGGCGTTTTTAAATCAGAGGTATATATGTCCGTGACCGGTCCTGTTGCCGGTGCCGATAACGTTAATATTTCCGGCACATTTATCGGTAAAGTCTTTACCGGGCCATACAACGCCGTACCGAAATTCATCAAGCAGATGAACGAATATCTGGCGAGCCAGGGCAAAAAAGCCAAAGATTATTATATCCATTACGCCTATTGTCCTGAATGCGCCAAAAAATACGGGGATAATTATATGATTTTATTTGCCCGGGTTTAAGTCTCGGACTTTCTATGATTACATTTTTAAAGAATATTTTTAAATTTTCCGGCTCAATTTTAAGAGGCTTGAAAGATGCTGAGTTTCGCGGTCTCTTATTTTTTGTCCTGGTTATTCTGCTGGTCGGCACATTTTTTTACCATAAAGTGGAGAATTGGAGCTGGCTGGACTCTTTCTATTTCAGCTCAATATCCCTGACCACTGTCGGTTATGGCGATTTAACGCCAAAAACGGATATTGGAAAAATCTTTACCGTATTTTATATATTTTCCGGCGTAGGGGTAATCCTTGGTTTTATAAGTTCGGTGGCTAGTAAAGCCCATGAAAAGAGCTTTTCCGAAGATTTAATAGATAAAAAGCGTAAAAATTGAATCCACGCTCGCGCTATTGATAATTGATATATGAAGGAACGATTAGCTAAATTAATCCCGGCCGGCAGCGTGGTTTTGGGAATTACTGTCTTAATCTCATATCTATTGGGATTGGTTCGCGATCATTATTTCGCCCAAATCTTCGGCGCGACCAGAGCCCTTGACGCTTATAACGCCGCTTTTTTGCTTCCCGATTTATTGTTCAATATTTTGGTGGCGAGCGGGATAGCGGCGGCTTTTATCCCGATTCTGACCGAACTTTTAAAGCTGGATGCCAGACGGGCTAATGAATACGCCAATTCCGTTATTACCGCCGCGATCGGCTCGATGATTATCAGTTCAATAATCATTATTATTTTTGCCGACCCGATCAGCGCTCTGGTCACTCCGGGGTTTAATCCGGATGATCGCGCGCTCGTGGCCAAAATTCTGCGTCTTTTAGCTCTTTCGCCAATATTTTTTGGAATCTCCAATGCCATCGGCGCCATGCTGATAACTAAGCGACGCTTCCTTTTTTATGGCCTGTCGCCGATTTTATATAATTTGGGAATAATCGGCGGCGCACTTTGGCTCGCACCTTATTTCGGGATTATGGGCGTGGCTTTAGGCACTGTCGGCGGCGCTTCCCTGCATTTCGCCATCAGATTTATTGACGCACGGCGATCCGGTTTTATTTTTAAATTAAACTTCTCTTTCCGGACGAAAGAATTCAAGCAGACGCTTAAGCTGATGATCCCGAAAATGCTGGGTCATCCGATTGAACTCGCTACTTTCTGGGCGTTTACCGCCATCAGTTCCACTTTAGTTCCCGGTTCGGTCGCGGTTATGAGTTTTGCCCGAAATTTTGAGAGTGTTCCGGTCAGCTTGATCGGCATTACTATCGCGACCACCACTTTTCCGATTCTAGCGCTGACAATCGTCGATCGTTCGGTCACCCGTTTCCGTAAAATTTTAAGAAATTCTTTTTTATTGATATTTTTTACCAGTATCGGCGCCGCTCTGGTCACTTTTTGGATAAGAGAGCCTTTAGTGCGCCTGGCTTTGGGGGGCGGAGCGTTTCAAGCCGGCGATATTGCCAAAACCGCGGCGACTCTTGGCATGTTTACTCTGGCGATACCGGCCGAAGCCTCTATCCAGCTTTTGGCACGCGCTTTTTATGCCACAAAAAACACGATCACTCCGGTCGCGTTAAGTATCGTGGGGTTTATTCTTTCTGTCGGCAGCGCCTATTTACTCGTGCCGCGTTATGAGATTTTGGCTCTGCCCTTAGGATTTTTCATCGGCAGCGCCGTGGAATTAATTTTGTTGGCCGTTTTAATCTCTCTTCGGACAAAACAATTGTTCAGTTCTATTTCCGAAAACGAACAATTATTATTGTAGCCGATTTTAATTCGGTTTTAGTTCGGATAAACGACTATCATCGCCTTTTTGCCGGCGGGTATATATTTTTCCAGTTCCGGAGTGGTTAACTCGCCGCCGCCGAAAGGCGCGTCGTGAATAGCGTCATATAAAACCTTGGCGGCGTAAACATAATTACCGCCTCTTTTTGTGCCGACATCATTAGTGATAAAGTTACCGTCTTTAGTTAAGCCTTTAATCACGAGCATGTGATAAATCGGCCCGGGCTGGCGATAATACGGATTATTGACCATTCGGCCGGCTAAGGGCACGATAACGGGCCGGCCGGCCATTATTTGCGTTTTAATGTCATCCGGGGAAATATCATAAATAACGTCCACCCGTTTATAATTAAAATATTCTTTCAGTATCCGTCCGGTTTCTTTGGCCGTCGTGTGTTCGTAATAGCCGAAGATTTTGTTTTCCCAGGCGACTATCTTAAGGATTTCTTGCTTGACAATTTCCGGAGTCAGCTGGGCATTGGTATAAAAGCGGTCGACTAAAAGAGCCGAAGTCTCTTCGCAGGCTTCCAGGTAGGGCAAACTCCAATCTCCATAAGGCGCTTGCGAAGAAAAAGGCACGGCTAAATTAAGGCCGGTAAATTTCGTGGAAGTGGCGGCGGTTAAGGATGATGTGGCCGCGTTTTTAATTTCGGTCGGTAATTGGCGTTTCTTTAATTCTAAAATAGAATCTTGAATATTAACCCGCCAATAAAAAGCGACGGCCCCGACAATTACCAACGCTCCGACGGCTATTAGTATCTTTTTCATACTCCTATTATATAATTTTATTGATAGTTTGTAAAAAAAGAAATAAATTATAGTTTTTTTGTTTAAATAACACCCAAAAAGCTACTATTGACAATATTTAATATAAGTACTAATGTTAAATTGGTTTTAAACGAACTTTAACAATAACTTAATAAGAAAGGAGTAAATCATGATTGAAAAGCTATTAGACAGGCTATTTAGCCTGAAAACGCTAAGGATTATCTTGACTTCAGTTCTGGGAATAATTATAATCATCATCCTGATAACAGGCGGCAATATCCTATTATTTAGGGGGATTTTTAACTGGATTACAGGCCATATCCAAAGTATAACCGGTTGTGACTTACAAATCGCTAAGGCAATGGCCGCTCTTCTTACCGGTCTTGCTTTAATCATGCCCTTGGGCAAATTGCTTTGGGCCGCTTCGCCAATCCCGATGAGAAACAAAGCGCCGTCCGAAAACAATGAGCCGAAAAAAAGAAAAAGGTTTTATAAGTCAAAAGGCTTTTATCGGCTAACGTTTTTCGTCGGTTTGGCAATTTTCTTTTTGTTTACTTACTTCGGTGGTAAGAATGTTAATTTTGACCAAAAAGGAGAACCGCTAAAATTCGTAGGAGTGCGTCCGAATGGGGAATATTACATCGTTTCTGACTCGGGTTATGATCCTTTAACAGGCATGAAGCTAATACCAATAACGACAGAGATTTCTTTAGAGATTAAAGGCTTATCGCCGCCGGTTAAACCTAAAGCAAAGGATGAGTATTTTGACCCTAAGACCGGTGAGCCGTTAAAGTTTTATTCACTTCGTCCGAATGGTGCATATTACATCGTTTCTGACTCAGGTTATGATCCTAAAACAGGCGATAAGCTTAAAGCGGTGACCAGGGAAATCTCTCTAAAGATGAATGGTTTATTGCCAAAAGTTGAGTCAGTAGCTCCCGAACCGGTACTAAATACTCAGGGAACACAAAAGAGCAAAGACTGGAGTGCCGTGCCGGAAACGCCGAAGAAGCAACATTCAGATTTCACGCCGAAACCGAAAAAGAAGGTTATTAATGAACAAGCTAGCCCGGCCGGAAAGTCGTCTTATGTTGCAGAACCGAACGAGTATATTTTGCCCGAGCAGGTTAATCCGACATCAGGTTGGTCTGACAATTATCAGAGTACGGAAAGAAAAGTTGATAATTCGTACGACCCAAGAGGCCAGATACACTTTTCTAATGAAACCGGACGAACCGTCATCGTCTTTAACTCTGCCGGGAGAGAGCGCTTCAGAGTTTTTGCTCATCGCAGCGGGATTGCTAAAATGTCTCCCGGAGATTACTTCTATGTAGTATTAGATAGCCAAGGCGCTCAAATAAGATTTTCAGTCAAAGAACAGGAAAATTCTGAAATAAAATTTAAAGAACAGGAAATTAATCAAAATTATCCGAACTTTAAAAAGAGTAACTACCGGCCGCCGGTAAACAGAAGGCCGTCATCTGGCAGGCGCACTTTCGCGTTTTAGCCCGCCTGATTGACTCGCGAGAATAATCGTTCCTAATTTCACAATCTTTTAAACGGAGGAAAGTAACCATGACAAATTTATGGATTGGCGGTATAATTATCGCCGCATTAGTTGGAGCAATATTGTACCTTTACGCCAAGGAACACGAAAAAAAGAGCCCGGAAAAATGGGCCGCCGGTGGAGTTATTGCCACCTTGTTGATAACGCTTGGCATCTGGTTTTATAAAAAGAGAAAAGATGAAAAAAGCCGATGAAGCCTTATCGTCTGATGTTTAGAAAAGCCCGGTAATAAACACGGGCTTTTTATATATTGAATTATTTTTAAAGCTATGCTATCGTATATTTATGATTTCAAATAAGTTTCAAATAGTAAGTCAAATCTGGTGGACTACCTATAATATTGGGTAGCTGGTTTTTTGTTTAAAATTTATTTTTTAAAACTACCCGATATATAAACTAACGGGTAGTTTTTTATTTATCAAAATCCTATTTTATGCCTTATTATTTCCACAATAAATCCACTCAGCCTTGGCGACTCCGCTTTTGCGGGAGGTTTTATTTATTAATCGTTAAATTTAAATTATATGAAAAATTCCTTAAAATTATCACCTGACAAAACCGGCTATTTCGGCGAATACGGCGGACAAATTATTCCGCCAGCCTTAAAACCGATTTTCGATGAAATCGCCACGGCTTATGAAGCGGCGCAATCAGATCCTAATTTTCGGACGGAGTATGAGAGTTTGCTAAAGAATTATGTCGGCCGGCCGTCACCTTTGTATTACGCGCGTAATCTGTCGGAAAAATTAGGCGGGGCGAAGATTTATCTTAAGCGTGAGGATTTAAATCATACCGGTGCGCATAAGATAAATCATACGCTAGGAGAAGCCTTGCTGGCCAAAAGAATGGGGAAAACCAAGTTAATTGCGGAAACCGGCGCCGGCCAGCACGGCGTGGCTTTGGCGACGGCGGCGGCGCTTGTCGGTCTGGCCTGTGAAATCCATATGGGGGAGATCGATATCGCTAAACAGCACCCTAATGTCATTCGGATGCAATTGCTCGGCGCTAAAGTAATAACAGTTAAATCGGGCGGCCGCTGTTTAAAGGACGCGGTGGACAGCGCCTTTGAAGCTTTTGTCCAAGATCCGCAGAACATTTTTTTCGGTATCGGCTCGGTTGTCGGCCCGCACCCCTTCCCGATGATGGTCAGAGATTTCCAGTCTATAGTCGGTAAAGAAGCACGAACGCAAATTTTAGAGCAAGCCGGACGTCTGCCTGACTATTTAATCGCCTGTGTCGGCGGCGGTTCTAACGCCATCGGCTTGTTCCATGAATTCTTAGATGACGACAAGATAAAAATGATCGGAGTCGAACCAAGCGGGCGGAGCTTTAAACCGGGCGATAACGCCGCGACTTTGACTCTGGGTAAACCGGGAAATATCCACGGAATGTTTACCTACTTGTTGCAGGATGATAAAGGCCGGCCCTTACCGGTCCATTCGATCGCTTCCGGTCTTGATTACCCGGGCGTGGGGCCGGTTCATTCGGATTTAAAAAATAAGGGGCGGGTAAATTATGAAACCATAAATGACGAAGAAGCGCTTCAAGCCTTCCGGACCTTAACTGAAATTGAGGGAATAATCCCGGCGCTGGAAAGCGCCCATGCTATCGCCCAGGCGATAAAAATGGCGCCTAAATTAAGCTCCGATAAGATCATTATCGTTAATTTATCCGGCCGCGGGGATAAAGATATTGATTATATAGCGGAGAGATTGAAGCTATAAGCGCTTAAACTATTAAAGGCAGGCACTTAGATAAAATTAACGCTTAAAGAGAAAACTAGTGTATAATATCTATAGGACTAATTTATTAATATAACTATAGAATTTATGCCCTCAAAAAACAAAAAAGTGTTATTTACTGTTTTCGGAGCGCTTTTAGTAATCGGGATATTATATCTTGCCCTGTTTAAAGGTTTTGACCGGCTTAAAGGTTCCGGCCAACCGGAAACTTCCAATCAGCCCGGAACTCCGGCTCAGCCCGGGCCGGTTGCCTGCACTCTGGAAGCTAAAATCTGCCCGGACGGCTCGGCGGTCGGACGAAGCGGGCCAAATTGCGAATTTGCCGCCTGCCCCGCCGAAACCGTCCAGTCTAGCATTCCCTGGAAAACCGCCACAAGCAGCCAGGTTGGCCTCTCTTTCCGATATCCGGAAGAATTAACGACTGAATACATCCATACCGTTGATTGGCCGCCGCAAATCCAGGTATTGGACAAAAAATTTGCCTGTAATGAAACCGGGGTAGAAATCGCTCAGGGCGGACAGACTACAAAAAGAACGGTTGCTAACCGCGAGTACTGCGTGACTAAATCTTCCGAGGGCGCGGCCGGCAGTACTTATACGCAATATACCTACGCCTTTTTCAAGAACGGACAGACGATAACCCTGATTTTCACCCTTCGAGCTGTGCAATGTGGCAATTATGACGACCCGCAAAAGACCGCCTGTGAGCAAGAACGCGAGTCATTTGATCTTGACGGCGTAGTTGATCGCATCGCTCAAACCGTCAGTCTTGCGCCTAAGACCGCCGCCGGGACTCTATCGCGGCCAAAAGATGATATAACCAGTAAACTCGCCGACTGCTTGCCTAAAAGCGATCTGGCCAGTAAGGCGGAATGCGAACGATTATTAAGCCAGATTTCAAATTTTGACGATTGCGTTAACGCCGGTTTTGCGATAATGAAATCGAATCCGCGGCAGTGCGCAACGCCGGACGGAAGAAATTTTACCGAGGAAATGGAGAGATAGTGCGATGTCCATGTATTGACAGCCCCAAACGCCTGATATATAATAATAATGTCTTTTGGTCCATTTAAATGACCAGAAGGGTTTATATCCGAGAATCGCTATCTTTATGGAAAGCGATTATGGCTTATTCTCCGTAAGGAGAATGGCCATGCATCATCCCCCCTGTAAGGGGGATGATTTTTTATACTTTAGATTTAAATTCTCTGCCCCAGATATCATCCTTAATTTTTAGGATATCAAAATAACCATCAGCCCCCGTTCTTAATTCTCCGGAAATATTATTCCTAGAAGAAAATACGTAGACCTTTTTACCGCCTCTTCGCAAATGAGCAATTAAAGCTAAAAAATCAGAATCTCCGGTAAATAAAGCGGCCGCCTGAAATTTATTACGATAATAAACGGCATCAATAGTTAATTCGACGTCCATATTCCCCTTCTCCCGGATGGCTTCGCCATCTTTGTCTAAGGTTTTAATTCTCTTTAATTCCTTTTTTCTCACTTCAAAACCCAAACCCTTTTTTAAATAAGTAAAAAATTTATGACGGCTATTAAGATTATAAGCGCGGGTTCCGTTAGCGGGGTAAGCAGTATAGTAAAAGACTTTAATTTCCGTCGCCGCGAGCTTTTCTTTTATATATTTTACAATCTTTTCATAATTTAAAAACTGACCGCGAGCTTTTTGAGCCTGCCAAAGGTTTGAAGCATCAATAAATACATAAATAATATTTTTCATCCCCATAGTATAACAAAACTATCTAAGATTATCAAGGCTAATATTAGATAAAATAATGATAAAGTCTTTATAAATAAAACTTAAAGTTTTTCTAAACTTTTTTAAGCCAATATAAAAGATAAGCACTGCGGCTAATACGCGCTAAGCCTCTTCCCCATCCTAAAACAAAAGACCCGAGCAATGCCCGGGTCTTTTTTTCTAAACTGAAAATCAATTATTTGATTTCACCGACACCGATCTGACGCAGATTAGCATTAGTAATGCCGAGACCGAACTTCCGCATCAAGGCGAAAGCGTCGGCCGGGCGGCCTAAATAATGTAACTTCAAGTCAGCCGGATTAACGTAATAGGCTTCGCCGTGCGCCTTAACTCTGAGAAGGATGCGGCCGGCCAAGCGGGACGGAGCTTTACTCTTGGAAAAACTGGTATAGTCTTTCTCGCTGATACCAAGACCGAACTTGCGCATGATAGCGAAAGCATCATCGGGACGACCCAGATAATATTTCAGGACGTCAACCGGATTGACATACCAGGCTTCGCCATGACTTTCCACCTGCAGGAGAATACGGCCGGCCAGGCGCTTAGATAAAGCTTTGTTTATACTCTTTACCAAGTACTTTTCCAGAGCGACGAAAGCCGCGTTATATTCTTCCTGAGGGATAACCGTCGTACCGTCTCCGGCAATCGCGCAGGCTCGTCTGGCCGCGTCCTGTTGAGCCGCGGTTAAAGCGCAGTTCAAAGGAGTACGGGAGGCAATATTACGATATTGGTAGCCGACAAAGCAAGATCCTGCATAATCACCATAAGTGACCTCAGTACAAGCCTGGGTGTAAGAACCACCACCACCGCCGCCGGAAGAAGCCGCTGTAATCGTACCGGTGGTGCTATAATCTATCGGTTTGATATAATTTCCCGCGTTAGCTCCACCAAGAGTATAAACGACTATGATAGTCTTGCTTGTTCCTACGGACGCCGACTCATAAGTCGCCGCCGCGCTGACAGTAACAGTTTCACCGGCAACAACTCCGGATAATGTTCCGGCCGTTACCGCGGCGGTCGCATTGCCGTCGTATACTTTTGAGGTCGTTACTGAAGGGGCCGAAATTGTAAGTTGAACTGCTGCTCTATCGCCATAGCCGTAGTCATATTCATAATCGGTGTTTGTCGCGCTACCGCCGATACGATAACCGTTAGAATTATCATCGTAATCAAAACCGTAGCCATAACCATAACCATAACCCCAACCGATGGCATCACCGGTTTCACGCGTGAATTGCGCGTAAATGTTCGGACCGAAGATAAAGGCAAAAGCGGCGATAATTAAAAAACCAAAAATCGCTCTAGACAATTTCTTCTCCGAAAAAATAAAACCTTTAATTTTGTTCATTTTTTTAAAAAATAAATAAGTATAAAATTACGTAATTTTTATAATTATTTATCAAAAATTATGATATTTTTTATTCGACCTTTATGTTTAAATTATAGCACTTTACAACCTTAACAACAAATGGTCTTTAAGAAAGTTATCCACAGGCTACTAATTAATTGCCCTATAACCATATTCCGACAATAATAGTTATTCCGAGTCTTTCCCCGCTTTTTTGTCGCGCGCTAATTCCCGCATCTGAGTTAAAACCGTAATAACCAGGAAATAATAAGCATAAACGGCCGCACTTTGGGCTAAAATATCTTTTTTAAAAGTCAATAAAAAAGGACAGAAGATTAAAAAAGCGATAGCTACACCGGCGGCATAACGGCTGTCGAGAACGAAAAGAAAAGAAATTAAGGCATAAAGCAAAATTAAAAATTCCAGCGGGTTGATGCTTTTAAATAGCGCAAAAACTAAAACCGTAACTATAACCGTGATTTTCAGCCAGTCGCGTTTCTTAATCGACAATAATTTTAGCCAAACCCGAAAGAAAAATTTTCGGGATTTACCGCGGGCCGAAATAAAAAAAACTTTTAAAATTTCCTTCTCTTGATTGACTGGGAAATAACTTAGAATTTTTCGCCTGGAACTTATAATAAATAAAATCGTAAACACTGCTATTGCTCCGTGAAAAGCTGGCCAGAAAAAAAACGAGCGCCAAATCTTCGACCATAAGGAAATAAACAAAGCCAAGAGATAAAATCCAAAAAAATAAGGATAAAATTCTCTGACTTTGCCGGCCAGCTCCGCGCCTAAAAGTTTCCGATCGATTTTTTCTTTGTTTTTCCCTGCGATTTTATCGGACATATTTTTTTCGGTCAGTTAAATAATCGGACCAACACAAGCCCAGTAAAAGTAAGCTAAGCCCGCCGAACACTAAAACTAAAGACCAAATTATCTGCCAAAGATCGGCGTGAAAAAAATTAACCAGAATAATCTCGACTACCGCGCCTAAAGTTAAAATGATTAAACCGGAACGACGGGATAGGGCTAAAAAATATTGAGCCAAAACCGTCAGTAAAGTCAGGGCCAGCATCGCCCAGGCAAAAACCGACAAATACGGAGCAAGAGCTAAGTATTTAACGCCGACCACGAGCTTAATAACGAACTCCGGAAAGATGGAAATGAACAGAGCGGTCGGAAGCGCCAAAAGTGCCGTCAACCCCAAAGACTTCGCTAGGACGAAATACTTACGAGAGCTGAAGTCATCTTTCAAGCCGGCAACTACCGGAAACATTACCAAAGGCACGGAGCCGCCGACAAAGAAAATAATCCGGCCGATGGTGAGAAGCGCGCCGTAAAGACCGGCCTCCTCCGGAGAGAAAAAATATTTGACAAACAGCATATCGAAATTATAGAAAAACTGAAACAGCGCGGTAAACCATAAAACCAAGGAGGCGTAGCGCCAAATCTTATTTAAAGAACCGGAAAAATTTTTGGCCACGGCCGGCAGGTCGACGCTCTTAATCTGCCAAAAACTAAAAATAAGAGGTAACAAACTACTTAATCCCAGGGCAAAAGCGGCGCCGACCAGACCCAACGGCCAAAATACCACTAAAGCGGCGACTAGAAGTAAACGGCTTAGAGAGTCCAAAAAACTACTGAAGGACAGAGCGGAAAAATATTGGCGACCGGTTAAAAGCGCACGATTAACCACCAACGGGAAAGCATAAACCAGACTCAGGGCGGCAATCGAGATAGTCACCGGCTGGCTGATTTTAAATAACTCATTAAAAAATCCGGAAAATACCACAACTAGCGCGAATAAAATAATCCCCAAATAAAAAAGGCGACTGGCAGCGCGACGGCGCAGGGATTTTATCTCTTCCGGAGCGGAAACAGATAAGGCTGAGAACTCTTTAGTAAGCGCTGTAGTTATAACCGCGCCAATAATCCCTAAAACCGTTAGGAAGGACAGGAGCGCTTGATAGTCGCCGTACTCCGGAATCGTCAAGCGACGGGTTAAAAGCGGATGGACTAAATAGTTTAAAGCTGACGACAAAAAAGTGACTGTCGTCAAAACAAAAGTCCCGCGCACAAACTTATCGGCTAATAAAATTTTAGGATTTAATTTCATAAACAAGCAGAGTGGCTGTTTCTTTTATTAAACGCAAATAAGACAGATCATTTAACCAATCATATTTTTTCCAGTCGACTTCTTTAGCCAAAATGATATAACGCGGCGCGGCGCCGGAAACTTTCGGAGCGCCCCCCTGACCGGCGGATGAAAGCCAGGCGGTTATAACGCGACTATCGGGATTTTGACTATTATCATAGATTCCGCCAAATTCCATATTTGTTCCAATAACAACCGGGCAAGAAAAGAAAACTGACGCTGGATTGACGATAACCTTCCCCACCCAGTTAAAACTCAAATACATATGCCAAGGCAAAAATAGAATTTTGTCGGAACAGCCGTAAGACTGATTCGCCTGATTAACTAAAAAACTATCAACTTCATACCAATCGCGGGGATACGGCGTCGATTTCGCCTGGTTATTAAACCCCCAAAGTAAGGACGGGGCTTGCATGATAATCACGGCGGCCAGGATGACGGCGGCGAGACCGCGATTATTTCTAATTAGTTTAAAATCTTTCAGACGGGAGGCGCCGAGAGTGAGATAAAAAAGATAAATCGGAATTATCACCGCCACCCATTTCTGCGGCTCCCGTAATCCTTTATATAAAGGCAGATGATCATAGAGGAATATAGCCAGCCCGCCGGTGGCTGGTGACTTTACGCCAACCGCTAATAAGACGGCCAGACTGAAAATCAAAATCAGGCCGGCACTTAAGATTTTTTCGTTACGTCCGTGTTTCTTAAAACTTAGATAAACGCCATAAAAAATAAGCGGCGTTAATAAAATAAAGCCTCTCTGCCAGCCGGGCGCGTCGGTTAAATCAAAATAACGGGATTGTTCCTTGCCCCAAAAGCCAGACATCAGTAAAACATTAGAAAAAGTTTCCGTTCCTTTCTGGCCGGCGGTTTGAAAAGCGATAAGATCCTGGGCGGTAATTCCCTGCCGGATGAAAGAATTTAAAGACGAGTTTTTAAAAGCCAGGGCAATCAGCCAGTTGACATTAATAAGCAAAACGATGACTAAAGAAAAAAATAGAGCAAGCCAAAATTTCTTAACTGACTTTAATATTATTATCTCCTGACGTTTTAAAAACAACAATATAAAAAATAATAAATAAAAAAGGGCCAGAAAAAAAACAGAATGAACGGCGAACAACAAGGCGATGGCGCTAAAAACGGCGGCGCGGCGCAAATTATTAAAATCCAGAGTCTGCCAAGCCTTAAAAAGATAAGCGCTAACAAAAAATAAACAACCGTAAGCGACTAAAACGCTAAATTGCCCATAGAGTGCCCGATCATAAACAAAAGGATTGAATAAAGTGAACAGGCTAATAACAAAAATCAGGCTCTGGGAGGCGATGTCTGAGGCTTTCGTCTCGCTATTGTTATTAAACCCGCTGTCTCTGCCTCCGTTACTATCACTATAATATTCTAACACCGTCTTAACGAAAATCCGACCGCCCAGTAAAATAAAAATAAAAACGCCGCTGACAAAAAATTTCTCCAAGAGAGCCAGTGGAAAAATAAAAGATAAGCCTTTAGTTATTAAATTAAATAAGAACCAGACATTAGTCCAATTAAGATTAATATTCGCCCCCCACACCATATCGGTCAAGAATAGATAGCCTGAATGCAATAGCCAAGGAGCTACGATCGCTAAGATAACTAAAACATAGCCCCAGAAAGAGGCCGATAGTCGATTAATTTTTAACTTTTTAAATAAGTTCATTTTTTATGGATTGGTAGTTAATTTAAGGGGCTGATATTTCATCTAAAGCATTTTTGTCTAATATCCTATTTGATTCTGTCCAAGCAACTCCACTATATATAGCCGAACCAACGGCGTCTAAACCGACGGCGCTTAAATGTAAATGGTCACCGTAGTCATAGGCGGGTAAAAGAGTATCGGAGGTAGCCGGGTCTACTAAAACAGGGTAGGTGTCGATTATGTAATCTATTCCTGTGGCGGTATTTTTAATCCAATTATTTATAGTTTGTAGATTAGTTAGTCTGTCGGGAGTGTAGCCCGAACTTCCCTTAAATGGGCAAAGAGTTAAGGCCACTACTTTTAATCCGGCATTATGAGCCGCAGTATACATCGCCTGAAGATTTGATTCAATAACAGTATTGTCAACATAATAAATCACATCAACAATTCCGCCCCAAATAATTACATATTCAGCGTCGAAATTACTTAATACGTCATTATTAAATCTGGCTAGCATTTGCGCGGTATAATTTCCTCCAACTCCAAAATTATTACCATTCCATTTATTCCCTAAAAGCGATAATAAATTATTTAAGTAAGCATAGTTAACAGTATTGAAGGCGGTCAGGCTATCTCCGATAGAATATATTTGATGGACTTGATTTACAAATGTAGATGAATTAGTTTTAATATAATATAAATTTTTATTACTGATGCCAAGCCCTAATTTTTTCATTGTATTGTAAGCCTCAGAACCATCCTTTAAATAGTGTAAACTTCCGTCAAAACCCACATAATAAGCCTCTCCCCTAGATTCCACTTGAAGAAAAATCTTGCCCTTTTGTTTTATTGCTAAATTTTTGTTATTTTTAATTTTTTCTAGATTTGCGTTTGTTATGCCCACACCAAGATTTCGCATTATATTATAAGCGTCTTCTCCATCGGCCATATAATATTTCTCTGCTGTCATTGGGTGGACATACCAGGCTTCGCCGTTAGATTCCACCTGAAGCAATATTCTACCTTTTAAGAGGTTACTTAGCGAGTCAGCTTTTAGCGGTGTAATTGGGACGATTAATATGATAATAAATACTAACCATTTTAAAATGGCAGCCGGTATATTAAGATATCTTTTACTTCGCATAAGATTTAAACATGAATATTAATTATTTTTTATTTTCTTTCTCCAACTATAAACTAAATAACCCAGACAACTAAATAAAGTTAGACCGGAAATAAATAAACCAATATAAAATAATCTCTGCGGCCAAAATTCAATAACCAATTCTATATCATAGCTGCCATCGGCATTTTTGCGGCAATTATTCGTTTGGGCGCAAATTTTGTCAGTATCAATCAGCCAACTATTGGCGTAACTGTTAGCCATAAAATGATCGGCGCTATTAGCTATCGGCTGTTTAAACCAAGTTTCATAGAAATTACCAGCGGATAAATTGTTATTTTGAATAGTACCTTGAATATTTTTAGAAATAAAATCGATTTTATATTTTTCAAAATAGTCCAAACTCTCTTTGTTATCCGTAAATTTTTTATGTTTTATAACCCGTTCCGCTCCATTCCCTAAATCAGTGATTAACCCCTGATCTATAAAAGATTCAACTTCACCGCGACTAGCCTGATCGTCATTATTTCCGTCCAGAATTTTATAATCAACTAGTTTTAATTTATCAATCTTGTTTCCGGCGTTTCTATTACTCGAATATACCTTCCAGCCACCATGGAAAGATTCCCCGAAAATTAAAGGGAAACTTCCCCGGGCGCGATGGACAACAACGCGATATTTAATCGGATTAATTTTTTTGAATTCAAGCGTCGGTAATTCTGATTCCTGTTCATGTGATATCTCGTTATAATAATCTATCTTTTTATTCAAACCGGATTTCAGTTCGTTTAATTTCGCGTTATTAACGGCCAATTCTTTTTTTTGCTCTTTAGTTAGTAACCTGTCTTTTCCTAAATTACCAGAGGAAGCTATTTGCTTCTCTAGATTACCGATCTCGGTTTTAATCTTCCAGCAAACATCATCTCCTCCTCCCATATTTATATTATTGCCAGTTGCTGAAATATTAAGTTTATCAAGGCCGGCTTGATTATTCTGATTTTGCTCCTGGAAATAGACAACGGAACGGATTTGATAACAAGGATTAAAAACAATATCAGACAGCTTATCAATCGAGCCGGGGGATATTATTATAGATTTGGTGGTGTAAAAATTTGGTAAAAAATAATCGTTCTTAAATAATTTAATCGAACCAGACTCCCACTTACTCATTTTCAGTGAAAAAAGTTCATTTAATTCTGTTATATTTTCTCTTTCTTTAAAGCCAAAAGAAGGTACAATATCGGCATTAATTAAAATTTTTCTGACATTAAAAATACTCAAACTATTTTCCATGTTCTCATTGGAGAAATTATTATAAATTATGTCGAATTGGCTGCCCCAATAAGTGGCGACGAAAGGTTTATTTAGAGCCAGCATTATTGGATCCATGCCTCGATAGTACTTATTGCCGTCATGATTCAACATGGTGATCTGATAATTAAGCGAACCGGGCAAAGATAGTAATCGATAATCAAGCTTGTCGTTGTTTATAATTTGCCTGACTTGCTGATATTCGGTTTTATCAATAAATTTTCGGGTAACAAAATCATCTTTGCTTATGCTAAAATCGGGAATAAAATTTAATGTTAAAAATGGTATGCTACAAACGATCAGGTAAATACCTAGAAGATAGAAATTAAGCCGCCCTTTCTTTCGAATCATGGCAAATACTAATGTTAACGTAAATACAAATGCTAACAAAACGCCAAATTTTTCCCAGGGACTTTTGAAAATATAGAAAAGAGGCGCATATTTCATTAAAAACATGTAGATATTCGCGAAGGGATTGTTGGCGCCTTTCGTTAAAAATAGAACAATTAAAAACGTGGCCAAAACGACGATTTTAGCTTTTTGCCATTTATAATTTTTTATAAACAGGGATCCGGCGATAATTAACAAAGGAATATATAATATTATTCTGACGAAATTATTGTCATAAAATTGCACGATAGAAGAGTTATAATAATAGCTGGGGAAAATAGATGATGCCAGAAAGCGAAGCGACAGCAGCTGGCTCATCATTGATCCAAAACCGCTGCTGCTGTTAATCCAATTAATGGCAATTTCTCTCGTATAAAAAGTATGCGCGTCAAAGAATGCAAATTTAAAAAAAGGTAATAACCACCAAAAATTAAATAATATAAAACTTGATTCTAAAATAACAAAATTCATCAAAATCCTTTTTGCTTTTAATTTATTCTCCTGCAAATAAGAGATTATGATGAGAGACATCAATAAAAAAATATGGAAAATGGCAAAATAAGGAATACCGGCGAAGGAGAAAGAGACTAGGGCGGTGAAAATCCCAAAGTAAATAAATAACTTCTTGTAATTTAGAAAATATTTATAAAGAAGGCTAAAAGTGATTGGCAGAACAAATAACATCGCCAAATTCCAAAACGTTTGTCCATAAAGATGAATAGTCGAAAAAGGGTTAAAAATGTAGAAAAGACAAATTAAAATTGAGGCCTTTAATTCAATTTTTAAGCATCTATCTAATAAAAAAAACATCGCTATAAATGGTAAAAAATAAATCAGAAAGACGCTGGTTGTATTGACTGCTTTAGCAGACATTCCAATGGTATGCAGGAAATCAAAAAAATCAAATATTCCGACCGGAAAATTCAACAATGAATTTGGAGCGCCAAGCCCGCCGGTTAAAGGCAGCCAAGTATGCCCATATAGACTTTTTACCAAACTTACGTCTAAAAAGTAATTCCCTTCTCCCCCTAACATCAAAAAATTATTTGAAAAAATCGTTATTATAGTTAAAAAAAATATAATAACAAGGCCGATAAAAATACTTTTTTTGTTTATTAGTCGATTCATTTGCAGGTTTAATTTATCATCTTAATAATTTTGGCCGGAACCCCGGCCACTACAGAATAGTCTGGCACATTTTTTGTGACCACGCTTCCCGCCGCCGCAACTGAATGTCTCCCGATTGAAACGCCTGGCAATATTATTACATTTGCGCAAATCCATGAGCCCCTGCCGATAAAAACATTTTTACGCTCCGCCCCTTGAGATACGATATCTAAGTTTCTATTTTCATATATATGATTTTCGGTATAGATTTTAACGCCATGAGCCAATAAAACATTATTTTCTATCACTAATCCGCCGCTTCCATTAATTACCGTACCGAATTGAATAGTGATATTATCGCCGACAGAAATGTTTCCCAATCCGCTTATGAAACAATTACGAGAAACGGCAAACGATCTGCCGGTTTTTTTCAAAAAAAATGAATAAATAAATCCCCTGGCATAATAACTCGATTTGATTATGGAATAAATGATTTTTTGCAGAAAGCCTTTTAAATTACTCATATTTTTTGCAAATAAATGTTAAATCCTCCTTGCTAAAAAATTTAAAAAGGGGATATAAGGGATAAATTAAAAATTTTATTGGAGACTTTTTAATCGACCAGAATAGATCCAGCGGGTAATCATAGAAGTCATTTTTTATACTGATAACCTCTAATCTATTTTTTGCACAAGCTTTATTGATAGTCTTCCGATTAGGGATGTTCAAATGTCTAGGGGAATCGAGATGAAACCAGTTTTCTTTCCCGAATCTAAACCCCAGACTTTTATTATTAGGGACTTGAAAAACAAAAATGCCGTCATTTTTCATTATTTCCCGCACTTTTTTAAACAGAGCCATGGGATTTTCCAAATGTTCCATGGCATGCCATAATGTTATAATATCAAATTTCTTTTCACCGAAATCTATTGACTCTATAGGCTTGTCATAAACATCAATTTTTTTTCTCCTGCATATTTCTACCCCCTCAGGATTTATCTCTATGCCGTTTTTTTCAAAAATATCCGAGTCTAGACCCATTAAGAACCCCCCTCGGCCGCAACCGATGTCCAAAATAGAGAGGTTTTTCTCGCCCTTAAAATAATTCCGAATATATTTTTCTTTAATTTTAGAAAATAGAAGCTGATACAAACGCGGCCAATAGTGGCTGGCGAATTTATTTTCCCTGTCTTCTAAATAATAACTGACTTCGTAATATTTTTCATAATAATCATCGTTTATTTCAATACCGGAAATAAACAAGCACTCGCAATCTAAGCATTTATATAGGGAAAATTTTTCTTTTTCCGCTACTATGTTTCTTCCGTGAGTATTAAAAGACGAAAAAAAATACTTCGTATTTTTGCTGCCGCAAAATCGACATTTATTTAGCATTTCTGCATTCATATATGGTTATGTAAGAATTTTCAATTTCTTCTTTTTCTGACGTCAGTTCATATCTTGCCGCTGAGGCCTCTTTTCTTGGTTCTCTGCCGAAAAATAACTTCTTTAAAAAAACGGGCAAATGTCGGGCGATAAATCGAACAATTTTAAATTGGGAAATAAGAACTAATATTTTATCTTTTATCTTTTTACTTTTTTTCTTATACGACCATCCCTCTTCTTTGATTTTTCTCAAGGACTCATTGTCTATTTGCCCATAACACACAACGTTTAAAAAATGCTGCTCCAGAAATTCCGCTAACTCCACGGGACGATATTCATAAATATGAAAAGGCATAATCGGATGTTTTAAGCCATCGGAAGTAATGTTTTTGTTCACTGTCGCTAGAAAAAAAATCCCTTCATTCTTCAATAGATTCTTAATATCTCCCAAATAACATACGCCGTTTTTTTGATCCATATGTTCTATCACCTGGAAAGAAGTAATTACGTCATACTTTGTAAGAACATTTTTATCAAAGGTAAACTTTAGATTTTTGCTCTCATTATAAAAAAGAATATTTTTTTTAATGGTATTTTTATCTATATCGAACCCCACAACGGTTCCTTTTGTAAATCTTGAAAGATATTCGGCGCCATATCCGCCGCCGCAACCATAATCAAGGACAGAGTCCGTATTTTTAATTCTGCTTTCAGCAAACTTATACGCAAATTGCAAAACAGCGTCTATTTCTTCAAACTTTGTATTTAGAATCGGTCTTTCGCCGGTATTGATTAGCTCCAAATAAATTTTACTAAGAATATTTCTCATTGTATCATTTATAAAATTTATTAATTAGGTCCGGAAATATCTTCTGCCCTCTTACGTATTATAATAAAATGATGGTGTGAAAATAGCGAGAGCGGGGTTCGGGATATAACGGCATCAAGGAGGGCAAGGGGGCGTGCGATAATATTAGCGATCTTTTGCAACACGTCCGGAAAATGTTCTGGAAAAAAATCCGTCATTACGCAGAAAACCGGTTCGAATGACGACGGAAACTTTTTGAGCAGTTCTTTTCGTGAAAACAAGATCTCATGGCTCCGCACAAGAAACTCAGTAAACGCGTATCTGTTCGGCGTCCGGGATATGACGATCAGGCCGGATGGTTTAAGAACTCGGGCCATTTCGGCGATAACATTATCCAATATCTGCGAAGGGATATGTTCGATGACCGCGTGGACAAAAATATGATCAAATTGCGCATCCGCGAAAGGAATATGAGTGCCATCAAAATAATTAAAATTTAAATGAGCCGAATAATCGGTAATATTTTTCCAAAGAGCCATTTGCGACGATTTACCGGCGGTTTTAAATGCATCCTGTATTTCCTCGCTTACGTCATAAATATCAATGGCTTCTACCGAATATCCCATCTTAGATAAAACAAAGCTGGTGAATCCTGAACCACAGCCGAAATCTAAAATTCGCGTATTCTTATCTTCACCAGCAAATGAGGCAAATTTCGAAAAAATCGGATAAAAACCATTGACGTAAGGGCGGGAATGAAAAAGAAAATTCTCTTTTATAAACCCGCTCCGATTAAGAATTTCGACAAACTGGGTAAATATTTTACTAAAGTATGTTTTATTCATATGACAAAGTTTTTTTGAAAACGGCTAAATATATCATCTCCGCACGAATATTCCAGTCCCATACTTCAATTATTAAAGCCCGCGCCTCTTTTGCGATTTTATCATATAAATCATTATCTTTTAGCAGTTTTAAAATATTCTCCGCAAATTGTTCTTTATCGCCTCGGATAGTTTTGACGAATCCCTTAGGATAATATGTTTTCAGGGCTTCCAGATCAAAACTTACGCCCGGTAAACCCCAGGCCATACCTTCGGCCGGAGCCATCCCCCCGCTGTCATAGATTGACGGATGAAGTATGAGCTTCGACTGTTTAAAAATATCATATTTTTCCGGTCCATCCATAAAGCCCAATAAGTTAATATTACCTTCCAGCTTTAAATTTTTTATTTTTTGTTTAACCTCGTCTTCTAAGGGGCCAATCCCTATCATAGCTAATTTAGCCCCTTTTTCCAGTTCGCAAACTTTTTTCCAAATATCGATAAGTTCTAAAACTCCCTTTTGATAATGAAACCGACCTACAAAACAAGCATCATAAATTCTTTCCCTAACTGGAATGATCTTATTTCCTTTAAAATATTTTTCCGATTCTGTGATATCCACCCCTCCCTGGACAACGATAATTTTTGATCTATCTCTTTTTTTAGTCACAAATTTTTTTACGTCCGGATCTGAAGTGACAAAAACATAGTCGGCAAACTTTTTTACAAAAAAATATGATAATCTTTGCGTTAACCAGTAAAAAAATCCTCTTAACCGATTTTTTCCTTTATAAGGAGAATTCTTATCCAGAGGATTCGGCGCGAATAAGTAGTAGCCCGCAATCCATTTAATTTTTGGATTCCTAAGTTTAATATATAGCGCGGGGATGGAATCTGAATAGAAATCGGAGGTGGAATAAATATAATCAGTATCTTTAATTTTATTCCAATTATTCTTTGAGGCGACTATGCCCTTATAAACTCTCCGAAAAGTGCATTTAACGAAGTCTATCAGCGAGTTGTCAAAAGATATTGCTACATCGGTTTTAATAAGCTCTATTTTGTCATTAAATCTTTCATGAATATATTTAGTTAATGTTTCTGCGCCGAACAGAATTATTTCCGATTTATCTTTCCAATTTTTTAGAAGTTCGATCCAAATACGGGTTCCGCCGGAATCAACGTAAGATTTGATATTAGGTTTCTCTCCGAAACCATTTACAATAAAAACAATCTTCATATTTCGTTATCTGAAGTACTAGCAAAAATAAAAATATTTTTCATATCAATTAACTGCTTTTAAAAATTCTTTAACAGATTTGATTACGTAATCCAGCATCTCCCCAGTCAATCCCGGATGAACGCCGATCCAGAAAGTTTGGTTCATAATCTCATCGGTATTCTTTAAATCGCCGGCAATCCGATAATCAATATTATAATTCTTGAAATAGGGCTGTTTGGTTATGTTGCCAGCGAATAATAAACGCGTACCGATTTTCCTGTCATTTAAATACCTTAACAACTCTTCCCGCCGAAAGCCGGCTTCAGGCCTAACTGTCAACAGGAATCCGAACCAACTAGGATCTGCCTGGCTATCCCATTCCGGTAGGATAAAATATCTATCCATTTTCTTGAAAGCCGCATAAAGATAAGAAAAATTATCTTTTCTCGCCTGGATGAATCTGGGGAGCTTATTAAGCTGGGCCAGGCCCAAAGCGGCCTGGATATCAGTAATCTTTAAGTTATATCCGATTTCGCTATAAATATATTTATGGTCATACCCTTGAGGCAAATCGCCTAATTTCCAACCGAAACGATTCTTACAAAAATTGTCAACCCCTGTCGGGCAGACACAATCGCGCCCCCAATCCCTTAATGACCTTACAATCTTACTTAATGCCGGATCATTAGTCAAAACCGCGCCCCCCTCGGCCATGGTGATATGATGCGCCGGATAAAAACTAATGGTTGATAAGTGTCCGAATGTTCCCGTAAGCTGACCGCCATATCTTGAGCCAAGAGCGTCACAGTTATCTTCGATGAGCCAAAGATTATGTTCATCGCAAATATTCCTTAATTTGGCAACTTCAAAAGGATTACCAAGGGTGTGGGCCATAAAAACAACTTTAGTCTTAGGGGTGATGGCTTTCTTGATAGATTCCAAGGAAGCGTTATAATTTCCTAATACAACATCGACAAAAACCGGGGTCAATCCATTCTGAATAATCGGGTTGATAGTAGTCGGAAAGCCGGCGGCGACGGTGATTACTTCGTCGCCTTTTTTAAGACGCTTTTCTCCAGGTAATCTAAAAGAGGTGAGAGCGCTAATGGCCAGTAAATTAGCGGATGATCCGGAATTAACGGTGATGCAGAAATTTAAACCCAAGAAGTCGGCCAATCTTCTTTCGAATTCGGCAGCGTATTTTCCTTCCGTCCACCATCCGTCCATAACCGCTTCAACCATATTGACCAATTCCTTTTCATCAAAAACTTTTCCAGAGACAGGGACTGGCGATTCTCCGGGGATAAATTCCTTTTGAGGAAAGGCTTTTCGATACACTTTTATAATTGTATCTCTTAAACTGCTATCCATAATATTTTTTATAAATCGTCGATTGTTTTAGCTCTTTTGGGGTTAGCATTATATTAAAAATGATTTAAGATCGGTCGTATCCTTAACTACCATGTCGGCGCCAGCTTCTATCAGTTCTTCTTCTGAACCATAGCCATAAGTTATTCCTATGGCATATATTAAATTGCTTTTCCCGGCCACTATATCGTCCCGCCTATCGCCGATAATAGTAGTCATAGCCGGATTTAAACAATTTTTTTCAATTAAATTTCGCACCTGATCTGATTTTTTCGAATGCGCGTCGGTCCCGTCGGTCCCGTTGACTGAAATAAAAAATTTCTTTATATCGCGTTGTTCTAATATTTGATTTAAAAAAATGTCTATTTTATTGCTAATGACGAAACTTTTAATAGAGTGACGCTTCAAGCTGTCCAATAACTCGTAAACGCCGTCGTAAATGATATTGTCGTTAATATATTTCTCATTATAATGTTTTTTGAACAGGCTTGCCCCTTCCTTAATGATTGCGTCGTCTTCGGTCTTTAAAAGAATTTTTACGAATTGAGCCAAGGGGATCCCTATTAATTCGCTGATGGTCTTCTGACCAGCCGGTTCAAAACCTAAATCGCCCATCATCATCTGGAAAGCTTTTATTATCCCCGATCTGGTGTCGACTAGAGTTCCGTCAAAATCAAAAATTACATTATTGAATTTCATATTATTTATCAGCAAGAAGAAGTTTATTGTCCAATATCTTCTTATTTCCTTCATACCACCCGTAAAGTTCCTTAATACTTTGAGGCAAGCTTTTAAAATTAAATTTTCCAATTTCCTTAATAAGACGTCGATTATTGCCGCTATATTCCCGACCCCAACCGGATTTTTTTATTTTTATTCCTATTTTCTTGCCGGACGCTTTTTTCACCAATTTTGCCAAAGAATAAAGATCGTTTGATCTCCCGGTGCAAATATTATATCTTTTAAACCTTAACTTTCCGGCCTCAATGAAATATCTGACGATTTCCACCAGGTCATTAACATCGAGATAATCGAATTTCACATTCTGCCTGATTGTTATATCCAGATCATTTACGCTCTTGGCGCAAGCGTTGGAAATAAAACGTATTTCCCAATCCTCATATTTTCCGAAGCAGCCGAATAAGATCAAATCGTAAATATTATCCGCATTCTCGGCTATCAGGGCTGAAATGTATTTAGAAAATCCGTAGTCATCCGACGGCACATGGACATTAAAAAAATCCTCCTTGACCTTCGGCGGGATGTTCGCCTTGTCATACTCAGCGCCCGAGCCGAAATATATCATCCGGCCGAAAAGATTATGACAACGGGCTAAATTCAAAAAATATCTTAAGTTGTTTTCCAGGACAAACTTAGTGTCTTTCTTTGAATTT
>Ga0172381_10001079_pt1 | contig 33496 bp, 33 predicted proteins | sample Leawel6488metaG_FD_119754 | JGI IMG/M metagenome (GOLD analysis project Ga0172381, IMG submission 119754) | Leachate microbial communities from a municipal landfill in Southern Ontario, Canada - Leachate well 64-88 metaG | ecosystem: Engineered > Solid waste > Landfill > Unclassified | place... | reverse complement strand
GAGAGTTTTCATTAAGACTTCTTTTGGAAATGTGGAAATTAGGCGAATTAGAAAATATGTTTTTATATCCAGGGATTGTTCCGTTTTGACTTTTTAAACAGACACTACTTATTAAACAAAGCCTAGTAAATCGAAAGCTTTAAATAGCAAGTTTAAGGATTAATTTTATGATTATTCCAGTACGTTGCTTTTCATGTGGTAAGCCAATCGCTCACCTATGGAAAAAATATAAAGAAGAAGTCGCAGCAGGTAAAGAGCCAGTAAAAGTTTTAGAAGAGCTAGGCTTAGACAGATTTTGCTGCAGAGCAATGTTCCTAGGACAAGTTGACTTAATCCAAGAAGTCAGTAAATTCAAGAAAAGTTAATCCTAGTTAATTTAATCTTAAATAAGTCTATTTTATCTTCCATCTCATTAAATTACTGCAATTTTCACATTCAACTATCTTAGTCCCATTTTTTATTTTTCTAAACTTTAATTTTGTAGAATAGCACTTTGGACAGAACTTCTTCCTTTTATCTCCAAGTTTAATATTAAACGACATCGCAAGAGTCTTTATTTTTTTTATCTCCTTAGGAGTCTTATCTTTCAAATCTTTAAAGAAATCTTCAATATTCTTTCTTGCCTCTTCTTTATTTTCCTTCCCCATAGAAATCCTAATTAATAATACTATAAAAACTTAGAGAAAATTTTGTTCTGTTTGGAATCTACTATTTTTCTGAATTTACTTCAGTAAAATAGCTTCTATTCTTGAAAGTCTTTAGACTTTGGGATAAAACTTAGAGAAAATTAAGAAGACAGCTTTATGCTTTGGCTTCTTTCGAAACTACTGGCATAAACATACGTAGCTTAACTTCTGTGTTCGGAAAGGGAACAGGTGTTTCCTACGGATTATGGCCGTCTTCAAAATTACATAGAATTTCGCTTTAAAAACCTTTGGTTTTTAACATTTATGCGAGGAATAGGTCCAGAAATGTTAGAGCCTCATATCCCTATTTTCAAATGATTTACTCAGTTGAAAATAGCAAGAATCACTAATCTTGCATTGCAAGATTAAATTTTATGCGAGGAATAGGTCCAGAAATCAAAGATTTCTGGCTCATTCAACTTCAGATAGAAAGTTGAAGAATTCGAAAGGTTCGAATCAAATTTTATGCGAGGAATAGGATTCGAACCTACGTAGGCACTAAGCCACATGATCTTGAGTCATGCCCGTTTGACCACTCCGGCATCCTCGCTTGAGATAGGGATAAAAAACTGATTTAAAACTCTTTCTACAAGAACTTTATTAACCCTTATGTCTCTAATTCAGCATGTTCAAGAAGGCACCATCTAAATCTTCACAAATCAAATCAAAAGCAAGAAAATCTCTAAAGGCTGAATTTACAAAACAAAAAAATAACTATGTAACTGACACCTCTTTTATTATCAATAAATTTCTTCATCAAGCTATAATTAAAGGATTAAATGGAAAAATAATCATTCCCAATGCAGTTATGGCAGAACTAGAAAATCAGGCAAATCGGGGAAGAGAAGAAGGATTTCTTGGACTAGAAGAAGTAGCTAAACTTCATAAGCTAAAACAAAAATATAAACTTCAGATATTCTTTGAAGGCGCAAGACCCAATGAAATGCAAATCAAATTTGCAAAATCAGGAGAAATAGATGCACTAATAAGAGACATAGCAAGACAAAATAAAGCAATACTCCTAACTTCAGACCTTGTTCAGGCAAAAACAGCTCAAGCCTATGGCCTAGAAGTATTATTCTTTAAGCCGAAAATAATAGAAGAAAAACCTAAAAAAAGTAAATTTATTTTTTGGAAAAAATAAACTTTCTAAACCAATTAACAAAAAAGAATTCTCTTTCATTTAATTCTTTTGTTCTAAGCATATCAATAATATCCACAATAGAGTGAAAGACAAATCCTATTAAGATATAGAAAAGAAATTTGCTATAAAATGATGCTATTCCCAAAAGTAGTAGAAATTCAAAAGTATGCAAAATCATCATTCTCTTTACTTTTCTCTTAGAATTTTTAAGATAGAAATAAGCCTTCTTTAAACTCCAGTCTTTCTCTTTCCAAACATACCAAAGATAATGATCTACATCAATCAAGACTGAAGAAGCAAAAATCACAAATGCTCCTAGCCAACCAATAGCAGGAAATAAAATTACAAGAATAATTGAAAAGATCGCTCCAAGCAAAGCATGCCACTTGGGTAACATCTCTTAAATAAATATTAAATCTTTTTAAACATTCTTTTCATAAGGAAATCATGCACCCGTAGCTCAGCCTGGATAGAGCGACTGCCTCCTAAGTAGTAGGTCCGGGGTTCAAATCCTCGCGGGTGCGTTTCTTTATTTAGCGAGGATTTTTCAAATACCTGAGTTCGTAAGAACGAATGGTCTCAGAGAATTTCAAAGAAATTGTCTGTGTCTCGCGGGTGCGTTTCCTAAGGGTTAAAAAACACCACTTAAGCGATAAATTGTCAAAGAGACTTATTTTCTTGTTTTTCGTAAATAATCTTTTTAATATATCAATTCTTATAAAGACCTACTCAATCTGAATTTAATGACAAATAGAGTATCTACTCCATTGACCTATCAAAACCTAAGGTCGTTAAGGAAACCAGAAAATGTTTTAGGAATACTAACTGACGCATCTTCTGATGAACATTTTAAATTTTATCGCGCAAATCAGATTATGAGATCTTCAACAAAAGAAGGTAGGTCTTTTGATCAAGGATTAGCTATAAGCGGAGGAGCAATTGCAGGATATTATTTTAGGAGGGCTACTCCTAAAATGCAATTTGAAACTGACCTTGGATTTGAAAGAAAGGGTTATACTTGCGGTCTAAAAATATATTCAAATGATACCTGTGATGGTTCTTGTTCTGGTTTATCATATCGCGGAGCAATTGTTTTTCCAAGAACACAATTATCTCAAGGTGTAATGGAATTATTTGAACTTATCAAAGAACAATCTGAAAGCGGGATTGTAAGAGAGTTAACTGCTGAAGAATTAGCCCAGGTTCAAAGATTGGTTGTTGAAGATTTAAGAAATCAAAGGCATACAAAGAAAGCAAGAATTAGAGGAATGGAATTGGATGCTGTATATGGAATGTAATTAATTACCTATTTTTAAGATCTGTGCTATGGTATTTTTATTAATTTCATCAACCAAAAATGAATTAACTTTATCTACGAGAAAGATTGTTTAAGTTCAAGACTCCGGCGTGTTCAAATTTAAGCTTTTAAAATTTTCTTTAGTTGTCTTATAATTTTATTTCCAAAAGAAGTATTCTTCATTGCTCTATAAATTCCTTCTATAATATCTCCACCAATATATCCTGAAGTGAAACTAATGACTGGGCTGAACCCTATTAATAATCCAAGAACTGTTCCAGAAAGCATAGATAACTTTGCAGTACGAACTACTTTTCCTAGTTTTATCTTTTCACCCCTGCCCTTTGCTTTGAATATTCCTATTAGACTTCTTACTAGCCCTCCAAAGCATCCAAATGCAGCATAAACTATTGAGGACATATTAACAATAAACCTTTGTTATTTTAAATATTTTCTGATTTTAATTAATTCCTGAATTAACCTATTACTAAAGCTTTAAAAAACCTGAAATAATATGATTTTCAAGCATCGGTAGTATAGTGGTTAGTATTTCTGCCTTCCAAGCAGATGACCCGGGTTCAACTCCCGGCCGATGCATTTCACAAGACAATGGAAGCAGATATCTCCGAGTGAAATACATCGGAGAGGCATGACTTTACTATATAGTAAAGTTACTAAGAAGTCAACTGCATCGAGATGCATTTCACGAGACAAGTAAAATATCTCTCTGGTTGAGATCTCAAAGATGCATCCATAAAATAGAAGATGACTTTACTAATAAGTTTTTAAACCATAAAATCAACAATAAAACATGGAAACACCAATTAATACGAAATCTTGGTATGATAAACATTACAAAACTCTTCTAGTATTTCCTCTATTATTAACTATTCTCTCTTTAATCTATATTGGCTATTTTTATTCTCAACATAATGATTTTCTAAATAAAGATGTCTCACTTTCAGGTGGAACAACTATAACTGTTCAGGGAGATCTTGATGCAAAAACAATCAAAGATGGATTACAAGATCAATTCTCAGATGTTTCTGTAAGAAAACTTACTGACTTTCGAACAGGAAAAACTCTTGCTTCTATAATTGAAAGTTCAGCAGAGCCAACAGAACTAAAAGCTGCTGTTGAAAAAGTTCTAGGATATGCCTTAACTGATTCTAATTCAAGTGTAGAGTTCTCAGGTCCTACTTTAGGAGATAATTTTTACAAACAGTTAATCATTGCCTTAATAATTTCATTTGTCTTAATGTCTATAGTTATCTTCATATTATTCAGATCATTTGTTCCAAGTATTGCTGTTATATTTGCAGCATTTGCAGATATAGTAATGCCTCTTGCCTTGCTTGACTTCTTAGGTATGAAAATTTCAGTTGCAGGAATAGCAGCATTTCTTATGTTAATCGGTTATTCTGTAGATACAGATATTCTCCTAACAAATCGTGCTCTAAGAAAAGGAGAAGGAACTCTTAACTCAAGAATTCACGGTGCATTTAAAACAGGAATACTAATGAATATTACTGCTTTAGGATCAGTCTTACCAGCATTTGTCTTTGTTACAGGCTTGCCAGATTCATTCAGACAGATCTTCCTTATCTTAGCTTTGGGTTTGTGTGCTGATATAATCAATACTTGGCTTACAAATGCAGGAATAATTAAATGGTATTGTGATAAAAAAGGAATAAATTAAAATGGCAAAATTAGGATTAAAAATTTGGATATTACTGGTGGCTTTATTTTTAGCTTTGCTTGCAATATCTCCTTGGCATGCTTTTGATAGCGGAGTCGTAATTAAAAGTGTAGATAAAAATTCAACTGCATTTGAAGAAGGATTAAGATCTGGAATGATAATTACTCAGATTAATGATAATGCAATCAAGAACTCTCAAGATTATACCACAGTTATCTCTAATATTTTCCAGAATGTTTCTGATGAAATCAAATTAACCATAGAAACAGATCAAGGAGAATTTATTGTTTATGCTAACACTCTTGAAATAACTACTGATAATATTCCTAAAACAAAGATTAAAACAGGATTAGACTTAAGTGGGGGAGCAAGAGCATTGATCAAACCTTTGAATGTCTCTCTTTCAGATTCAGAAGTGTCAGATCTAGTATCAATTACAAGTCAAAGATTTAATGTTTATGGATTAAGCGACGTCACAGTCCGCCCAGTAAAAGACCTTCAGGGAAATAATTTTATGCTTATTGAAATTGCAGGAGCAACACCTTCAGACTTAAAAGAACTTGTTGGTAAGCAAGGAAAGTTTGAAGCTAAGATTGGCAATGAGACAATTTTTGTTGGAGGAAAAAAAGATATCACCAGTGTTTGCAGAAATGATCAAACCTGTTCAAGAATAGAATCTTGTTCAGCTCAATCTGATGGAACTTATGCTTGCAGATTCAGTTTTGTTATTTACTTAAGTGAAGAGGCAGCAAATAGGCATGCAGAAATAACTGGAAAATTAAAAGTTAATAACACTGAAAGCGGAAGATATCTTGAGAAACAATTAGACCTTGTAGTTGATGAAAACATAGCAGATTCTTTGTATATTAGTGAAGACCTCAAAGGAAAAGTTACAACTCAAATCTCAGTTTCTGGTTCAGGCGTAGGAAAAACTCAACAAGAAGCTGTCGCTGCAGCAAATGAAAATATGAAAAAGCTTCAGACTATCCTTATCACTGGAAGCTTGCCATACAAATTAGAAATTGTAAAACTTGATACTATCTCTCCAGTATTAGGAAAAGAATTCTTGAAAAATATCTTAATCTTAGCAGTATCAGTCTTTGCAATAGTTTCCATAATCCTTTTTATCAAATACAGAAAGATAAAAATCACACTATCCGTTATCTTAACAATGTTTTCAGAAGCATTCATCACTTTAGGAATAGCAGCTTTAATTGGCTGGAATCTTGATGCTCCTGGAATTGCAGGAATCATCGCTGGAATGGGAACCGGAGTAAACGACCAGATCGTTATCATTGATGAAGCTGTAACAGAAACTAATCGTAGAAGCCTTAAAGAAAGAATCAAAGGAGCTATCATGATCATCCTTGGAGCATTCTTTACAATAATCGCAGCAATGCTTCCTTTGTTCTGGGCAGGAGCTGGATTATTAAGAGGATTTGCATTAACAACCATACTTAGTGTTTCTGTAGGTATCTTGATAACAAGACCAGCTTTCGCAGAAATATTAAGAAGAATAGAAACAAAGTAAAATGAAGATTGTCAAAATATTGGGAATCCTTGATATTTTAGCAGCACTTTTTTTCTGGCTATTCGCATTCTTCAAAATTATTCCAGACAATTGGATTTTAATAATAGCATTCTATCTTTTAGTAAAAGGAACAGTCTTTCTCCTCTCCAAAGACTTCGCTTCAATGCTGGACATAGCCTGTTCAATCCTAATATTCGTTTCTCTAAGTTTTTCTATGCCTGAAGTGATATCTGCCTTGGTAACTCTTTATCTTATTCAAAAAGGCATATTCAGTTTGCTTTCATGAATATATTCCATATTCTATAAATTTAAAAATCAGAATTAATCTTATAATTTCATGAAACTAGGCATTATTGGAATAGGTTTTGTTGGGGGAACAACAGCTACAATTTTAGAGGAGTCCCATGAAGTTTACAGATATGACAAATATAAATCCCCTTATAACTCTGAAAGTAATCTTGAAGATCTAGCAAAAAACTCAGAATGTGCTTTCATTTGTGTTCCTACACCAATGCAGCCCAGTGGAGCAATAGACTACTCAAATATTCATAACTCTATAAATGAACTTCTTCATCAAGTTCAAAAAGTTGGCCGCTCCCCTAGTGACCTTACTGTAGTAATTCGTTCAACTGCAGTTTCAGGAACAACTGATGATCTTGCAGAAAAATATCCCTTCAAATTTGCTTTTAATCCCGAATTCTTAAGGGAAAAACATGCTCTTGAAGATATGAAAAATACCAACAGAATTATAGTCGGAGCAAATGAACCAGAAACTCAAGCGAAAGTTGTTTCAATTTACAAACCTATCTTTCCAAATGCTACATACATTCTTTCAACTAGTAAAGAAGCAGAAATGATAAAGTACGCTGCAAATGTTTTTCTTGCAGGACAAGTTGCTCTTGCAAATGAAATCTATCAAATCTGCCAGGCAGTTGGAGTAAACTATAATACTGTTAAAGATGCAATTCTTCTCGATGATAGGATTGGAAGAAATATCGATGTTCCAGGTCATGATGGAGACTTAGGTTTTGGAGGCAAATGCTTTCCTAAAGACCTAAATGCTTTAATCTATCTCGCAAGAGAAAATATGTACCGCCCGCACCTTTTAGAAGAATTTTGGAGACTTAATGAAAAAGTAAGAAGGAATAAAGACTGGCTGGAAATTGAAGGAGCAACTTCTGAAAACAATTTCGGTAAAGGAGATAAAAAATAGAATGGCAGATATACTAATTACTGGTGGAGCAGGATTTATTGGAGCTAACTTGACAAGACGATTGCTTCAAGAAGGAAATGCTGTCTTAGTTTTAGATAATCTCTCTTCAGGAAATTTAAACAATCTTCCTCAATATACAAAAAAATTCTCATTTATTCATCATGATGTCCGTGAAAAAATTGATTTAAAAAATATTCCAGTAGATCAAATTTATCACCTAGCTTGTCCTGCTTCTCCTCCATTTTATCAAAAAGATCCACTATCAACTTTAGAGACTTCTATTCTTGGAACAAGAAACATTTTGCAGCTTGCTAAAAATCATGGAGCAAAAATGCTCTTCTCTTCAACTTCCGAAACTTATGGAAATCCCCTAGAGCATCCACAAAAAGAAACCTACTGGGGAAATGTAAATGCTATTGGAGAACGTTCATGCTATGATGAAGGAAAGCGAGCAGCAGAGACCTTTTCCTATTTATTTAATCAGCAAGGTTTAGATCTCCGGGTTGTAAGAATATTCAATACCTACGGCCCCTTTATGGACGCAAATGACGGAAGAGTTGTTTCTAACTTTATTAATCAAGCCTTAGAAAATAAACCTATTACTATTTATGGTTCAGGAAATCAAACAAGAAGCTTTTGTTATGTTGATGATCTTGTTGATGGTCTGGTTAAATTTATGAATCTTAAAGAACCCTATTTTGGTCCGATTAATCTAGGCAATCCCGGAGAGTTTACTGTTAAAGAACTTGCAGAGAAAGTTAAGAAATTAATTCCTGAATCAACAAGCCAAATAGAATATCATCCCCTTCCTTCAGATGATCCTGAAAAAAGAAAACCTTTTATAGAAAGAGCAAACCAGGTTTTGGGATGGCAACCTAAGATTCAACTAGAAGAAGGTCTTATAAAAACAATCAAATACTTTGAGGGAATTCAAAACTGAAAATTCTTAACGATACATGCAGGCATTTTCCTGTATTAAATTAATAACTCTTGCCTGCTTTTTCAACTGATTGCTATTAAGCCCAGATAATAAAATTTTGACTTCTACCTCTCCATCACTGGCCAAATTAGGCAAATCTTCCAAAACATTTCCTGAGTCTATCACTCGAACATCTTTCCAAAATCCATTATAGTCAGATTTCATTTCTCCAGCAGGAGTCCTTCCTTCATCATCTCCACATTGTCTCATTCCAACAAAATAATGTGCATTAAACTCTCCCTTAAGAAAACCCCTTATGATTTCTTTATCAGCACCAACAATATTCGTTAAATAAGCTAGGCCTATCCGGTTCTTTTGAGCCACTGAAAGATTTTTAGTCATCCTGATTTATATAAAATTCATTTTAAAAGTATTATTGTGTTATTTTATTCTCTTTTTTTGTCATTTTAACTGAGCTTTAGTCTTTATGCCATTAGCTTTTTAAACTTGATATTAATTTGATCTTAGATGACAAAAAAAAGCCCCTCAGTTTCTATAATTATGCCAACTTTCGAAATAGATAAAAGTGAAGAAGCACTTAGGTATATTTTCAAACAAGACTATCCAATAAAAGAAATAATTGTAGTCAATGATAATCCAAAATCTAAGCCTTCTAAGTCTATGTTAAACTTTATGAAATTAAACAAAATAAAACTAATTAACAATCCCAAAAACCTGGGAATCGCAAGAAGTCTTAATGAGGGGATTACTGCCTCAAAAGCAGACGTGATAATAGTTCTTTGCAGAGATCATTTTCCTGAGGGAAATAACTGGATAAGGCATATTATTGAAAAACTTTCTTCAGATAAAAAAATAGGAGCAGTTGTCTGTCCATTTGTTTGGCCAACAAACGCCTGGGGAAAATATAGCTTTTTAACAAAACTTTTTACATTCAGGCATATAGCTGTTCCCAAATATGGCGGGGTTTACTACAAAAAAGAAGTCTTTGATAAAATAGGATTATTTAATTCTCAGAAATATGCTTTCGCAGGAGAAGACTGTGATATGTTGAATAGACTGAAAAATGCCGGATACACTTTTGAACATATTGAAGACAGAGTAATGCATGTGCATTATGATAAGAACAGTAATTTCTTAGGCAGTCTTAAAAAAGAATATAGGTACGGAGGAGCACATGGAACTCTCAAAAGAGAGTATGGTCTTCTTAAAAGAATAGGGCTGTTTGATTTTGAAATTAGGCTTTTGTTTATAGCTGGATTTTTTATTGGCCTATTTACAAATTTATGGCTAAGTTTATTTTGTGTTCTCCCATTTTTTCTTGCTGCATTAACTCAGGCTATCAGTGCATTTGGCAAAACAAAATGGCTACCCGGACTATTGCTATATCCCTTTGTAGGCATAGGCATCCTTCTTATCCAGACAGCAGGAGCAATAGAAGGTTTTGTAAAAGGCAAGCAAGATAAATAGTTTTGAATAATATACGATTAACTCTTCTTAACTGAGTATAATAATCTTTTTAAATCCGACAATTTTGTTGTGCGGATGGATCACAAGACGTTGATAATAAAACCGGGTTATTCTGAAATTTTGGATGTAAAAAATAATTCTAGAACAGTAAGCCTTGGAGACGTTCTTAGAACAACTCCTCTTTTGCATTTGTATACAGAAAATAAGGTTACTTGGATAGCCGATCCAGAAGCATTTCCTTTATTGCTTGGAAATCCTCTAATCCAAAGAGTTTTACCTTATGATACTACTACTGCCTTTCAATTGCAAGCTGAAGAATTTGATACTATAATAAACTTGGAAAAAATTCCAGGAATATGTGCACTATCAGACCGGATAAAATCTAGGAGAATTAGATTTGGATTTGGATTCAACAGTCAAACAGGGGAAGCAGAAGCATATGACCAGGCCTATGAGGTACTTGCAGTTAGTTCAGATCCAAAGTCAAAAAAAGAAAATCAGAGAACAGCCCAAGAACTCTTATTTGAGATGGTTGGAAAAAAATGGAATGGCGAAGAATACTCTTTAGGATATGTTCCAAAAAGTAAAGAATTATATAATATTGCATTAAATACTCAAGTTGGGCAAAAATGGCCTACAAAAGCATGGCCAAAGGAAAATTGGGATTGTCTTGAAAATCTTCTTGTGAAAAAAGGTCTTAAGGTAACAAGACAGGACAAACAGGATCAAGATGTACTTAAAAATCTTTATTCTTATATGGACTGGATAAATTCTGCAGGAACTGTTGTGAGCAATGACAGCTTAGGATTACATTTAGGAATTGCTTTAAAGAAAAAGGTAGTGGGATTGTTTGGCCCTACTCCTCATAAAGAAGTTCATTTTTATGGGCGAGGGGAAGCAATATATGTTGATAGCTGCTGTGATCATCAGCCTTGTATGAGCGGCATTTGTCTCTCTAAAAAAGATTGTATCCGCGAAATTACTCCAGAAAGAGTTGCAGGAATAGTAGAAAAATATGTTTCTGAAAATAAATCGGGGTGCTCTAAATAAAATGATTTCAAAAAATAATCTTCTTGGAATTTGCTGTGGCGGTCCCAGTGGAGTTGCATTATTTCAGGAAAATAAATTATCTTTAGCAGTTAATGAAGAAAGATTTACTTCAGTTAAATTGGATAGGTCTTATCCTCTTAATTCTATACATTGGTGCCTAAAAGAAGCAGAATTATCTCCTAAAGATATTAGTTCAGTTTGTTATGGATTTTCTTCTGGAATGCAGCAAGGAAAATTCATGGCAGAAATGACCAGAAGATTAAAGGACTATTCTTCGAGTCCAGAATCCCTAAAGATCATCTGTGATAGACTTAGTGTAGAGGCAGAGGTCGATGCTGAAAAAAGAAAAGAATTTTTAGCAGAAACATCAAAACTTTTTCCAAACACTCCTGTTTATTCTTGTTCTCATCATCAGGCGCATCAAGCTTGTGCATATATGGCCTCTCCTTTCAAAAAAGCACTAGTATTAACTTCTGATGGAAGGGGTGATTTTGAATCTTTCACTGTCAGTACTGCTGATAAAGACGGAATTAATGAAATTTTTAGAGCTTTTAGCTGGGAAAGTCTAGGATATTTTTATGGAAGAATAACCAAGCTGTGCGGTTTCACGCCAGAAAGACATGAGGGAAAAGTTCTGGGACTATCAGCACATGGAAATCCAAAAACAGCAAGAGCCTTAGTAGATAAGATGGTTGAAATTCAAGATGGAAAAGTTAGAACTTTTCCAGGTGATTTTTACACTCCTTTTTTTACTAATTATTCGGATGCTTTGAAAGAAGAAGCTGCAAAATTTTCAAGAGAGGATTTAGCAGCAGCAGCTCAAACAAAATTAGAGGAAATTGTTACTCAAATTGTTTCAGACCATGTTGCAAAAACAGGATTGAATAATATTTGTCTTGCAGGAGGAGTATTTACAAATGTAAGATTAAATCAAAAGATCCGAGAACTTAAGGGAGTTAATGATGTTTTTATTTTTCCAAATATGGGAGATGATGGAATATGTGCGGGAGCAGTATATCACAAGCTATTATATGATCATAAAATATCAAGCAGCCCAATAAAATCACTTTATCTTGGTCCAAACATTTCTAATGATAATCTTTTATCTGTTCTGAATAGAAAAGAATTCAAAGTAGAACAGCCTGCAGATTTATATGGCCAGGTAGTAAATCTTTTAGCTAATGAACAAGTTATCGCTTTAGTTCAGGGAAGAACAGAATTCGGACCCAGAGCATTAGGTAATCGAAGTTTATTATTAACTCCGGACTCTAAGTCTTTAAGCACATCTTTAAACAATCGTTTAAACAGAAATGATTTTATGCCTTTTGCACCAATTATTGCATCAAATCTAGCAGATCTTTGCCTCCAGAAATATTCCCCCTCACAATTTTCATCAAGACATATGGTTACAACCTATAATGTATCTCCTGAATTTAAAAGAAATTCTCCAGCAGTAGTTCATGTAGATAATACTGTTAGGCCCCAAGTAGTATTCAAAGAAGACAACCCCTTTTTATATGAACTATTAAACCACTGGCATAAAAAAACTGGAAAACTATGTCTAATCAATACCTCTTATAATCTACATGAAAATCCAATAGCCTCTTTAGAGAAAGACGTACTATCAACTTTTGAAGCAAATGCTGCAGATTGTCTTCTATTTCCTCCTTATTTAGCTTACCAAAAAAATTCTATTTCCACCCCTTAAATATGACAAATAAAAAATGGCAAGTGCCCTATATTAATTTAGGAAAACAATTTCATTGTTTAGAACAAGAATTAACTGCAGAATTTAAGAGAGTTATGACTAATGGAGAATTTATTCTTAGGGATGATGTTAAAAAATTTGAAGAAAATATGACCTCTTATCTACAAGTTAAACATATCATAGGAGTTAATTCTGGAACAGATGCACTATACCTTGCTGTAGAAGCATTAGGAATCCAGCCAAATGATGAAATTATAACTGTTGCAAATACTTTTGTTGCAACTGCAACTTCAATAGTCAGAAGAGGTGCAAAACCTGTCTTTATCGACATTTGCGACGACTTTAATATGGATGTTGATCAAATTGAAAAGAGAATAACTGATAAGACTAAAGCAATAATTCCTGTTCATTTAAATGGAAGATCTTGTAAGATGGATGTTTTGGAGCAATTGGCGAAAAAATATGACCTGGATATAATTGAAGATGCTGCTCAGTCTCTGGGCACAGAGTATCAAAATAAAAAAGTGGGAAGTTATGGAGACTTAGGATGCTTTTCTCTTCATCCATTAAAGAGCCTTAGCTGTGCAGGAGATGGAGGATTTATTTCAACAAACGATGACAAACTTGCAGAAAAATTAAGGATTCTCAGAGATCATGGACAAAAAGAAAAAGGAGAATTTCTTTGTTTTGGTTTTAATAGCAGACTGGATAACTTACAAGCCGCAATTTTAAATGTTAAAATGAGAAATTTCCAGAATAATATTCTAAGAAGAAGAGAAATTGCAGAGACTTATCAGAATTCATTTGAAGGCCTGCCTCTAACTCTTCCACCAAAGCCATCTATAGGAGAACATTATGATACTTATACTTCATATGTAATTCGTACAGATAAACGTGATGACCTTCTGAAACATTTAAGATCAAACGGAATAGAAGCTTTTGTTCACATACCAAAACCCCTCTATAAACATTCTGGGCTTAAATTAAAAGATGCCCATTTGGTAAAAAATGAAAGGATATGTTCTGAAAATCTTTCTATTCCTATCTATCCTGAACTGAGTTCTGAAGAGATTAATTATGTAACCAATAATATACATAACTTTTTCACTAAATAACAATCCAAAATATACTTAAAATGATATACGACTATAAAAACATAAAAATACATTTTGAGTCTTCCCTTGATGGAGATGGCAGGATGTTTTATCCAGGTTTTTTAAAAGCAATTAAAGAAAAAATTGGGAATGTAAATATTGCTCATGAAGCATTTGCAGGACCTGCTTTTATCGGCTTTTCTTTGCTGGAGGATAAGGTCTGCCAGAATCTGACACTCTCAGAAATCGAACCTGCAGCTATTGATTGCTGCAAAAAAACTATAGCTGAAAATAATTTAGCCGACAGAGCAGTAATTTATCCATCTAATTGTTTAGAACAAGTGCCTCCGCAAAAATGGGATTTAGTTGTAGGTAATCCCCCTCATTTCTCACAGTGTCAAACTAACCTTCCACAAACTGCATTGGTTACAGTTGATACCGATTGGGATATTCATAGAAGGTTTTACCGAGATATTGGTAAATATTTAAACAATGGCGCCTCAATATTATTAGTTGAAAATGGCAGAGGCTCAAGTCCCCAAACTTTTGATTCCATGATAACTCAAAGCGGATTAAGAATTGAAGATTCCTTTCACTGCGATGTTGGCAGACCATCTAAACATTATTTTATTTGGGTTAAAAGAAAAGACTAATTAATTTTTTATTCATTTTTAAAATTGTCTTTAGCTTCTTTAACTTTTAATTAAGTCAAAACGATAATACTCTTCCCAAGTTGCTCTTTTGGGATACAAATCTTTAAAAACTCCAACGAGGATACTAGAGCAAATGGCAAAATCTAAAAAAATTGTACTAGTTAACATGCCAGATGATCACTGTCCAAGAGACTGGAGAACTCCAGACTATTTTAAAACAGCAACTAACAGCACAAATTATATGCCCTTAGGACTTTTATCCTTAGCTACAAATTTAGGCCCGGGCCATGATACAGTTGTTCTTGATGCAAAAAGATTAACAATTGAAGATACTCTTCAAAGAATTGAACAGGAAAAGCCTGAAATTTTAGGGGTTTCTGCTAACACTATGAGAGCTTTTGCTTTAAAAGAAATTCTCCAGAAAACTTCAGCACCCTACAAAATAGTTGGTGGCGCTCATGTATTCAGACATGCAGAACTAACATTAAGACAGGGAGCAGATGCAGTCATTGTTGGTTCTCTTGCAGATTTAGAATTTAAAGAAGCAGTAGAAACACTTCCAAAAGGAATTATTTACGCTAAAACTACTTATGATCAGATAAATTTTCCTGATAGAAAGTTAATGGACTATAAGGAATATTTCCCAAAGGATTTTGTTTTTTTTAAAACTCAGAATAGATTGCATATGCTCAGTAGCATAGGCTGCCCCCAGCATTGTATTTTCTGTAATAATGTTCCTGCTAAAATGCAAAGAAAATCTGCCGAGAGTGTTGTTGATGAAATGCAGCATTTATACTCTTTAGGATCTAGAAGCATTCATTTCTTAGATGATAATTTTAATGTAAGTGAACCTTTTCTTCATAAAGTCATGGATGAAATGGATCACAGAAATTTTCAGGTAGAATGGAGTGGCAGAGGTCAAATAATAATGAGTGACGAATTAGCAAAAAGGCTATCTGAACATGGTTTTAAAAGAATCCATACCGGAATTGAAGCCTTAGATGATACTATCTTAAATTATTTTGGAAAAAATTCTTCTGTAGAAAAAATAAATAAATTCTGCACAACCATGAATAAATATAATATAGATGTACTGGGATTTTTTATTGTAGGAACTCCTGTAGAAACTGACAAATATCTAGAAGGACTTCCTGAAAAAATTAAGGCTTTGGGAATCAAGCATCCGTATATCCAGATTCTTTCTCCAACCCCTGATTCAGAATATTATCGAGGATTATTAAATCAGGGAGTGTATAAAACTGATGTATGGGCAGAACATTTAAAGAATCCTGTCCCAGACTTTCAAATACCTTACCCTTATTCAACTAAAAGATTAGAAGAGTTAGGAAAGTATGTTGACAAAATAGAACAAGAATACATGCTAAAATAAATGAGGACCTCTAAAAAAATTAACATATGGCAAAATTAGACATAGACCACCACAAATTAATCTACCACCCAGAAAGAGTTGCAGAATGGAGTGCTAATGGAGATTGTTTTCCCATCTATGTTGAAATTGGCCTAACCAATCGTTGTAATCACCGATGCACATTTTGTGCCTTGGATTGGCTTGAACATGGAGGTAAGGATTTAGACAGCGAAGTTGCCTGTAGAAATCTTGAGAATATGGCTTCTAATGGTGTAAAATCAGTTATGTTTGCTGGAGAAGGAGAACCTCTCTTGCATAAAGATATTGGAAAAATTGTCAAAGTAGCAAAAGAATCTGGAATAGACGTATCTATCACTTCAAATGGAAATTTATTTAATTCTAACTTAGCCCAAGAATTATTGCCAAATCTCTCTTGGATAAGATTTAGCATTGATGCCGGCACTCCAGAAACTTATGCTTTAATTCATGGTACAAGAAAAGAAAATTTTGAAATTGTTATGCAGAATATTACATCTGCTTCAGAGATTAAAAGAAATAAAGGTTACAAGGTTACGATTGGAACCCAGGCTCTTTTAACAAAGTATAGTCTTCCAGAGTTAGAGCGATTAGCAGAAATACTTAAGGCTGCTGGAGCTGATAATCTTCAGATAAAACCTTATTCTCATCATCCTTCAAGTAAAAATGACTTAAGTTTTAATTATGAAGAATCAGAAAGATTAAGGCCTGCTATGGAAAAATTGAGTACTCCCTCTTTTCAAATTGTATATAGAACTAATACTATTAATAGACTTCAAAGTGAAAGAGAGTATAGCAAATGTAGGGGTTTATCTTTCTTTTCGCTTATTGACGCCAGTGGAAATGTAATTCCTTGTAATTTGTTTTATGGGAATAAGGAAGATACTTATGGAAACATAAATGAAAAATTATTTTCAGAGATATGGAGCAGTGAAAGGAGGAAAGTTGTAAATAATCAGATTCATAATGCGGGAATTGACAGCTGTAGAAAAGGCTGTAGACTAGATCCAATAAATGGATACCTCGAAAGATTAAAAAACCCCGAGTCTCATGACAACTTTATATAGCTAAAAATAAAATGGGAGATAAAATAATTCTTGATGGTCATAAAATGGCATGGCATGGAGAAAGAGTAGAAGCATGGCTAAGAGGAGAAAGAGTTGCCCCCATAGAAATTGAATGTTCACTAACAAGGAAATGTAACTACAATTGTGTTTACTGCTATGGAAAACTGCAGGAAAATGAAGAGAAAAAATTGGATGAAGAGGTTATATTTAATTTTCTTGACGATGCTGCAGAAATTGGTGTTAAATCTATAGCCTTAATCGGTGACGGAGAAAATACCTGCTCACCTCATCTCTATAAAGCAATTGCAAGAGGAAAAAATAATGGGATAGACATGGCTCTTGCAACAAATGGTTCTTTATTAAAAAGAGACAAACTTGAAGAAATATTGCCTTCTCTTACTTACTTACGATTTAGTATTTCTGCCGGAGAACCAGCAAGATATAAGGAAATCATGGGTTCTAAAGATGGCGATTTCCAGAAGGTTTGTGAAACCATTAGCGAAGCTGTTAGAATTAAGAAAGAAAGAGGTTTAGAAACAACAATCGGATTACAAATGGTTCTTATGCCAAGATTTGCAGACCAAGTTATGCCTTTGGCAAAATTAGGAAAAGAACTTGGAGCAGATTATCTTGTTATAAAACATTGCAGTGATGATGAACTTGGAAGCCTTGGAGTTGACTACACTGAATATCAACGTAAGCATTTAACTGATATACTGCATGAAGCAGAAAAAGAATCAAATGAAAACTATTTAGTAAGGGCAAAATGGACAAAACTTTTGAGTGGCGGCAGCAGATGTTACACTAAATGTTATGGTCCTGTTTTCAGTCTTCAAATATCTGGTTCAGGTTTAGTTGCACCCTGTGGATTTTTCTTTAACGAGCAATATAAAAAATACCACATAGGAAATATTGCAGAAACTAGATTCAAAGAAATATGGCAAAGTGAGAAATATTGGGATGTTATGAAAGAACTCTCTTCAGAAACTTTTGATGCAAATACTATGTGTGGTAAGTTATGTTTTCAACATAAGGTAAATGAATATTTAGATGGAATAAAAAAAGGAACAATTAAATTTGGACCTCCTTCAGGAAATAAACCCCTGCATGTTAATTTTATATAATCATGACATCCCCTAAAAAAGCCTCTATTTCTATCTTGGTAAATTCTAAGGGCCAAATTCTTCTTCAGCTTAGAGACAATAAGCCCCAGATACCCTCACCGAATCAATGGGGTTTTATTGGTGGTGGTATAGAAGAGGGAGAAAATGAACTGGAGGCAATTAAACGGGAGACAAAAGAAGAAATTGGACTTAGTCCGGATAATTTTAAGTATCTTGACAAATTTTATATTAAACAGCATAACACTATCCTTTTTTTATTTATTGCAGGACTGGATGTGCCTGCAGAAGATATCAAGCTTACTGAAGGGCAGGCAGTAAGATTTTTTTATCCCTCTGAAATAAAAGATATCAATATGATTAAAATTCTTCAAAAGATGGTATCTAAATATTCCGAGAATATATCAAGCCTGGCCCGAACCTTAAATGCATCACAGTAATTCTTTTAAATGCCCCATTTATTAAAACTTTATGAAAAAGATAGCACTGCCAGAAAAATATAATTATGTCTCAGCTTTTCTAACAATGAGGTGCAATCTTAATTGTAGCTTTTGTCTTAATGCTTTTGACAAGGAATTCGACAGAAAAGGCTTCAAGGAAATGTCTGGAGATTATTGGATAGATTCTCTAAACAGGCTGGAATTAAGGCCAGAAGTCCCAGTGACCTTCTGTGGCGGAGAGCCATTCCTGCATAAAGACTTTATAAAAATTATAAACGGACTTAAGCCAGAATTAAACATAGACCTTCTCACAAATCTTCAATGGGGAAAGGCTGGAATAGAAAGATTCATTGAAAATGTTTCTCCTAGTAGAATCAAAAGAAATTCACCTTATGCCTCAATAAGAGTTTCATATCATCCAGAGCAGATGGGAGATGGAAAAAATCTTGTAGAAGATGTAAGAAAATTAAAAGAACATGGATATAGCATAGGCATCTGGTCTGTGATGTATCCTTCCCCTATGCAATTATCAGCAATTAATCAAATGCAGTTTAGATGTTTTGATGCCGGAGTTGAATTTAGATTAAAAGAATTCACTGGAAAATATAACTCTGAAACTTACGGAGATTACTCAAGATATCCACAGTCTGCATTTATGTCTGATGAAAATTTGAAAAGTTGTGTTTGTAAACCTTCTGAATTACTTATGGGTCCAAATGGAAATGTCTATAGATGTCACAGAGATCTTTTTTCTGAAGAATTTCCTGTTGGAAATATTTCTGATCCTTCTTATAATATTGATCCAGAATATAGAAGTTGCACAAAATATGGTCAGTGTCATCCATGCGACGTAAAAGTAAAAACAAATTACAAGCAAGAATTAGGTCATACAAGTGTACAAATTAAAGATATAAAATGAAAAAACAGATTGTATTTATTGAATACTTTCCTATGATCCATACTCTCAAGATTGCCAAAGGTCTTAGAGAAAGTGGGAAATATGAAACAGTTCTTATCTCATTTAATAAGTTCGACAAAAATTTTTTTGGAACAGGATACGATAAGATTATTAACTTAGAGATAAGCCAAAGACCCAGCTTCAAGAATATATCAGACATTACTAAAAGAATATTTAATAAGGATTTTAGGAAATTTTTTGCAGAGATAAAACATCTTAATCCCTATGTTGTTCAGGTTACGGGACTTGGTTTATTCACCTTTCTTTCGAACTTTCTCCTAAGCAAAAAGGTTCCAAGAGCATACTATGCATATGACATCATTGCCTATTATGATCAAAAAAATAATCCTAAAAAACTAGGAATACGAAGCCATAACCTAAGCTCATTTTCTGCAGTGCTAAAACGCCTTGAAAAATATTACTTCAAAAATTTTGATGGTATCATCCACAAAGGCCCGAAAAATGAGTTGTCTTTCTTGGATTATTCTGTAAATGCACCAGATTTTACTCTTTCTGTAGGTTGTCTCGAAGACTGGACACATCCCCCTAAAAAAAAGAGTATGAAAGAAATTCACCTGGCTCTTGCTGGACCACCTGTCGAAGGAGATTACTACACCCATCCCTTTAAAGATCTCATCAAGGAGATTACTAGTCAAAAGATTCACTTGCATACCTATGGACACTCTGGCCCAAATCAAAATTATTTCTTAAATGAAGAAAAAAATAATCCTTATTTCCACTATCATGAAAGACTTAGCCCAGAAGAGCTGAATAAAGAACTCTCAAATTATCATTACGGGCTAATTCCTGATTTTTTTAATTCTAGACTAGATCCTTTATGGGGTAAAACTTCTATGGGTCATAAAATATCTAATATCATAGAAGCAGGTCTGCCAGTAATAGTCTCAAGCGATCTAAAAGTCATGTCAGATTTAGTCAAAGAGTACAAAATTGGAATTTGCATAGACTACAAAGATCTCAAAAATCTAAGAACGATCTTGGAAAAAGGGAATTATAAAAGACTTCAGAATAATGTAAAACTAACTCAAAGAAAAATTGCTATTAAAAAGGTTTCAAGGGATCTTGCACATTTTTATGAAACAATAGCCCAGCAAAAAGCAGGCATGAAGAATGCTTCAGAAAGAGTTAAAAACCTCAATTCTCAAGATAATTTTATTTAAAATGATAACAAAAAAAGAACTAATTGATTTTGAAACAAAGATTGCAGGATATTGGGAAAGTGCAAAAATCCCTTACCCCGTTCACTTATCCGGCGGAAATGAAGACGAGTTAATTGAGATTTTTAAGAAGATAAAAATGGGAGATTATATCTTTTCTACACATCGTTCTCATTATCATTATTTACTTGCAGGCGGAAACAAAGAAAAATTAGAAAAAATGATCTTAGAAGGAAATAGCATGCATGTATTTGACAAAGAATTGAATTTTTTCACTTCTGCAATTGTTGCAGGCTGTCCGGGAATTGCCGCAGGCGTTGCTTTAGGATTAAAAATAAAAAAAAGTCCTCAAAAAGTCTGGTGTTTTCTAGGCGACGGGGCAGAAGATGAAGGTCATTTTTATGAATCTGTAAGATATGTAGATGGTCAAAACTTACCTTGCACCTTCATCATTGAAGATAATAACAGATCTGTAGAGACTCCAAAAGAGGAAAGATATGGTGATTCTCAAATTGACTGGCCAAATTGTGTAATGAGATATTCCTATATTCCCACTTACCCTCATGTAGGGACAGGGAAATGGGTTAATTTCAATAATCAAAAAGCAGGAGGAAATAGTTTCTAATGAAATATAAAGATGCACTAAAATTAGCTATGGAAAACTTAGCTAAAGATGAAAAAGTAAGATTCTTAGGATATAATGTTAAATATGGTTCAAAAGCATATAAAACTTTAGAAGGAGTTCCCCCGAAACAATTAATTGAAACTCCTCTTGCAGAGAATTTGATGGCAGATCTAGGAATGGGACTTGCTTTAGAAGGATTTAAACCAGTAGTATTTTTTGAAAGACATGACTTTATGCTGAATGCACTTGATTCTATTGTTAACCATATTGGAAAATTAGAAGAATTATCTTATGGGGAGTTTAACTGCCCTTTGATAATTAGAGCAACTGTAGGATCTACTAAGCCCCTTTATCCAGGATTACAACATATGCAGGATTTCACAACAATCTTTAAAGACCTACTAAAATTTGAAGTTCATGATCTCAAGACAAGTGAAGAGGTCTTAGCAAGATATAACGAAGCTAGGGGATTTACTAGACCAGTAATGCTTGTTGAAAGAAAAGATTTATATGAGAAGGAATAAAAATGGAAAAACCAAGCAACTTAATTCTTGATGGCCATAAACTGGCCTGGCATAAGGACAGAGTACAGTCCTGGTTAAATGGAGAGAGAATTGCCCCCATAACAATTGACTGTGCATTAACTAGGAAATGTAACTACAATTGTGTTTATTGCTATGGAAAACTGCAGGAAAATGACGAGAAAAAAATGACCAAAGATGTAATCTTCAGATTTCTTGACGATGCCGCACAAATTGGTGTTAAAGCAATAAGTTTTGTAAGCGACGGAGAAAGTACTTGCTCACCTCATCTTTATGATTCAATTCTCCACGGAAAAAATAATGGGCTGGATATGGCCTTAGGGACAAATGGCGCACTGCTAAAACAAGAAAGACTAGAAGAAATCCTTGCAAGTCTTACTTATTTAAGATTCAACATTTCTGCAGGAGAACCAAAAAGATATTCTGAAATTCATGGTTGCAAGGAAGAGGATTTCTATAAAGTAACCCAAAATATTAAAAAAGTTGTCAGCATAAAGAAAAAGAATAACTTAGAAGTTACTGTCGGATTGCAAATGGTTCTTATGCCTAATTTTAAGGATCAGATTCTTCCCCTCTCTAAACTTGGAAAAGAATTGGGTGTAGATTATCTTGTTATAAAACATTGTAGTGACGATGAAAAAGGCAGTCTAGGTGTTGACTATTCTAAATATTCCGAGTTAACAGAGGTCCTTAAACAAGCAGAAGCTTTTTCTACAGAAGATTATGCTGTAAAAGCAAAATGGTCTAAAATACTAAGTGGTGGAAAAAGAAATTATTCAAGGTGTTACGGGCCTGCATTCATTATGCAATTTTCCGGCTCAGGATTAATTGCTCCATGCGGAATGTTATTTAATGACCAGTATAAAAAATACCATATAGGAAACATTGCAGAACAATCATTTAAAAAAATTTGGGAAAGCCCAAGATATAAAGAAGTTCTTGACCTGATTGCTTCAGATCATTTTGATGCTAAGACTATGTGTGGGACATTATGCCTGCAGCATAAAGTAAATGAATTCCTTAATGGTGTAAAAGAAGGCACTATTAAGCTGGAAGATCCTACTGGAAAATCTCCAATGCATGTCAATTTTATTTAAAATGAAACACTCAAAAGTAGTTTTATCAACAACCCCTTCAGAAGGAGAATTTGTAGATTGGACAACTCCAAAACATTTTGCACCAAAAACTGATAAATATCTTCCCTTAGGAATTCTTTCACTAGCATCTAATCTTGATTCAGATGTAGATGTGGTAATCTTAGATCCTTCCAGCGAAGGATGGAATATAGAAAAGACAATTGAAAGAATAAATCAAGAAGAGCCAGATGTTCTTGGTCTTTCTGTTCCAACAAGAAGAGTCTATGCAATGAACAAAATCTTAGCAGCTACTTCAGCTAAGTATAAAGCTGTTGGAGGCCCTCATGCAACATATTATTCTGAACAGATACTAAAAAGTGGTGCAGATGCAGTTTTTGTTGGGCAGCTCGCAGATAATGAGTTTAGGTATGCAGTTAAAAATTTTCCAAAAGGAGTTATCAAGTGTAATACTAAAATCAATGACATTGCCTTTCCTAGAAGAGAACTGTTAGACGTTTCCAGTTACTTCCCAAAAACAAGTGTACTTTTTAAGGCAGAGAATCGTCTTCCCATGTTTTCAAGTGTTGGATGCCCAAATCACTGTCTCTTTTGTAATGTTCAGGAAAAGAAAGTTCAAAGGAAATCCTCGCAAATTGTTTTGGACGAGATGCAATATCTAACTTCCTTAGGTTGTGGCAGTGTTCATATTCTTGATGATAACTTTAATGTTAGTGCAAATCACGTCCATGGAATACTAAATGAAATGCAAAAAAGAGGATATCACACAGAGTGGAGTGGCAGAGGTCAGGTAAGAATGGATCTTGGGCTTGTTGGAAGACTAGCTGAATCAGGATTTAAGAGAATACATGTAGGATTAGAGGCACTTGATGATAATATTCTAAGGTTCTTTGGAAAAAACCAGAATGTGGAAGACATTGAAAAATTCTGTAAAGCTATGAATGAAAATCACATTGATATTCTTGGATACCTTATTTCTGGCAGCCCTGTAGAAACAGAAGAATACAGAAAAATTTTTCCAGATAGAATTCGAGAATTAGGAATAAACTACCCTTTCTTTAATATTCTCTTTCCAGAACCAAATACAAAATATTATGAAGCCTTATTAAAAGATGGAACTTACAAAAAAGATTATTGGGCAGAATACATGGAAAATCCTACACCCTATTTTGAAATACCTTATCCATATGGTGAGGCAAAAAAAGCAGAGGTTCTTGCTTTTAACGATCATTTAATTAATGAATTTAAGAAACGTTAATTTTTGAATCGCTACTAATTGGAGATTTCTGCTTCACTTCCAGAAATATAATTTTTTGTGTCTCTATGTATTTGTCTGGTCTTTCCCCAAATTGCTCTAAGTATCATCCAATCATTTTCATCAAACGACTTAGATAAAAATAACAGCCCAAAGTATAGAAGAAAATAGAACCCGCAAATAAAAATCATTGGTAAGACAGTCATACTCACTAAATTTCTTAGATAAACTAAAATTATTGTAGGTAATATTGATATCAGCATTATGGTGATCATTTTTCTCTTTAAAGGAATGAATGAAAAATGTTTTTTAGCTTGCAAGGCAAACAATAAGTTCAGTAATATCAATGAAAGAGTTGTGGAAATTGCAGCCCCCTCAAGTCCTCCCGCATTTTCTATAAAAAGGATTTTTGGTAAGGGGATAAGTAGAACATTAAGAATGAAATTAACTATAGTAGCAATTATCATATTTAATAAAATCAATTTTGATCTTCCAGAAACATACATTAGTTGAGTTGAGACTGCTAATACTGATGAAAAGAAAGTTCCTATGACCATTATTCGTAGGGCACTACTTGCAGCTAAAAATTCACTTCCATATAAAATATTGATGAATGCCCCCGGAAAAATAAATATTAGGATAGCTATTGGAAGATTAATCATGAATACCCATTTGCTAAGTTGCTTGCTAAGATCTTTTATAATAATCGTCTTCCTTCTTGCATAAGCTTTCATGACTAATGGAAAGAAAAGAGGGCTAAGCAATTCATATGCCATAAGAAGCAGCACTAAAATTGTAACTGCTGCACTGTAAAACCCTACAGCTTCAGCACCTTTATAGTAACCCAGCATAAATGTATCAACCCAATAGAATATGCTCCCAATTATGCTAAAAAAGAGCAAAGGCAATGAAAAATTCCATAACTTTTTCGACAAATCTTTTTTCTCTTTATCAGGAAGATTGACTTTTCCAAATATCTCTGGGACATATTTTTTAAGAATAATATATGCAAGAAGAACCATTCCAATAGTTCCGAATAAATAGGACCATGCAATAGAATTGCTCTTAAATCCAATAATAATTAATAATACCAATAATACTACTTTTGTTAGATTTTGAAATATATTAAATATAAAAGAATGCCAGCCAATTTTTTCATAAGCTTTTAATGTTCCTAGTAGTGGACTGACAAATAATGATATTGGAAGAACTACCGCGAATATTCTCAAAAAAGGGATCAATTGAGGTTCATGGAAAATATTTAATGAGATTGTTTCAGAAAAAATAAACAATAAAATTCCAAAAGCTAATCCCGATATGAGATAAATTGACAAGACATGCTTAAAGATATACTTTATCTTTTCTTTTTGATCTTTCCCTCGATATAATGGAATATACCTGCTTAACCCGCTATCAAGGCCAAAAGAAGCAATACTACTAAACCATCCTAAGGCCACTAATGCCAAAGAGAAAAGCCCAAATGCTTCAGCGCCAAATTTCCTGGCAATTATCCCTCTGTAAACATATGTTAGAATCTTAGAAAGGATTACTCCTATAAAAACTAAAACTGATGTTTTAACTATCTTTTTCAGGGAGTCATGTAATTCTTCTTTCTTTTTGTTTGGCATTAGAATACTTATTTTTATTCCTTTTTATTTCTACCTAAATTTAAAACTCATTTCTCTGCTTCAACAGTATATCCCAAAGTCCATTTTCTCTCTCTATCTAGGAAGTCAAGATGGAAAAGAATAACTGGAAGAATTATATTGTTTATTGGATATTCTATAATTTTTAGAGGATAATAGACCATCCAGTATTTTTTGCATTGTTCAAGAAGACTGTTAAATCTGATCATATCTCCCAAGAGCCAAAAATATCCTCCCTTAGGGCTTATTTTAAACTTTTTAAATCCAGTATTTTCCAATAAACTTTTTAGTCCATAATTAGTAAAATAATAAAAATTATACGGCTCTTGATGTACCTTCCAGCCTTGAGGAACACTAAAATATAACTTTCCTCCCCTCTTCAATATCCTATAAAGTTCATCCATAACTTTCTGGGGATATTCCACATGTTCAAGAACTTCAGTCAGAAGAATAGCATCATATGAATTATTTTTTCTTGGGATTTTGTCAACTGAACAGACAAAATCAAGTATGCCATAATTATCAATAAAATCAGTAGATTCATAATCACAATGCTGAAAATATTTTTTATATGGGCAAGGACCTGCTCCCGCATCAAGTACCTTAGAACCCTTTTTAATTTTGGAAGCAGAACGTCTGACAAAAGAGTCTATAGCATACTGACTAGGATTAGTCCTTAACCTGACTGATTTTGGAACAAAGTTTATAAAAGTTTGAAGTAATTTATTTCTCCCAGTTACTATATCTTTTGTTCCCATTTTAAGTTAAAACTTTGAGCATCTATGATCATTAAATACCTTAAATACTTTATAAATCTTGATGACCTTTGCTGAAAATTAACTAATCAAGGGCTCTATTCAGAATTATGCTTGTAGTTTAATATTTACTCTTTTTTCTGAATTTACTTCAGAAAAAAGAGTTAGCTAAGTGCCAAAAGCACTTTTATTGTTCGAAGTCTCTAGGACTTCGGACAAAGTCAGTCCAAGATAATTAACTTTTTAAAGAAACTAAACAAACAATCAAAATGGTAAAGGTTCTTTTTGTTCAGGGAAATTATGACATTTCTAGTCCTGAACAAAATTCTGCATGGATGCCTATTGCCCTGGTAGAGCTGGCTACATTTATCAGAGAAAAAGGGCATGAAGTTAAAATTCTTGATAGAAACCTCCATCCTGATAACTCAATTTTATTGCAAACCTTAAAAAATTTCCAGCCAGATATTGTTGGAATGACTTGCTACACTTCTAGAGTAATCGCTGATGTAAAATTTGTATCTAAAACTGTAAAAGAGAACTCAAATGCCTTAGTCTTAATTGGAGGAATTCATGCCACTCTTGAGCCTAAATCTCTTTTAGATTATCCTTATATTGACTATATTGTTCGCGGAGAAGGAGAGTACCCTCTTCTTGAAATCTGTGAGATTCTTGAAAAAAGAAAGGATAATAAAAATATTCTCAAACTTAAAAATGTAAATTATAATGAATTAAGGCCGGTTATTAATCTGCAGGATTTGCCTATTCCAGATTATGATCTTATTGAGGTAAAAAAATATCCTATAGCTACATTTTATACAAGCCGTGGCTGCCCTGGAAGATGCAGGTTCTGCTACAATCAAGGAAGAGCTTTAAGATTCTACAACACTGACAAAGTAATATCTATGATAACTGGAGTTCTTGATAAGTATCACATTCGAGAGTTCACTCTTGCTGATGATAATTTTGCAAATCTAAGTGAAAGAACAACAAGAATCTGCAATGCCCTTTCAAAGTATAACAATATTTTCCATATATTCCTTAGAGTTGATCAGACTCATGATAAAGTTATGAGAAACTTAAAACATGCAGGTTGTTGGGCAATACAATTTGGGTTTGAATCCGGAAGTCAAAGAGTCCTTGATTTTATTCATAAAGATGTAACTGTTCAACAAAATATAAACGCAATAAAACAATGCAAAAAATATCATATTTTTGTAGATGGGAGTTTTATGGTTGGCTTGCCAACAGAAAATGTAAAAGAAATGAATGAAACAGTTAATTTTATAAAAAAATATAAACCTGATGCAGTTGATATTAAGGTCTATAAGCCATATCCTTCTACAGAACTATATGAATATGCAATAAAAAATAATTCTCTGAAAAAACCACAAAGTTTAGAAGACTGGGAGCTTTTTTGTGATCTTAAAGAAGGTGAACCTAATTTAAGCAACATCCCTACACCTCTTTTGCTTAAAACAGTTAATGAGTTAAGTAAGACCTCTTCAAAGATATACTTTAAGAAAGCCCTTCTCTTAATGGCAAACGGACACTTTCATTATACAATCTTTAAAACAAAAAGAATCCTTCAAAATCTTATGGGACTTAGGGCTAATGAACAAAAAACAAGAAAAGTATAATTCACTTAAAATTCTTTTTCCAGACCAATCTTTGAATATATCCTGAAATATTTCCGAAATATCTTGCAGTTATGAATACTAGCATATATAAGAAAATAGCCCAATCCTTATTTCTTTGGCATTTTTTTATTGAAACTAAAATTATCATTAAAGGAGATAAAATAATAAGTAAGAATATGGCCAGCCAATTTATTCCAGGAGTATTTATCCACCAATTCATTGCAGAAGCTCCAATCCATCTGCTTTGTTTGTAAACTGATTTTAATGTTTCGGGATTTTTATGGTAACATATAGTATCCTTAGCCACAACCGGTTTTATTTGATATTTAAACCAAAAAGTTTGGTCATCAGCATAACCATAACTAGAATCAAAACCACCTAATTCCAAAAACTTCTTTCTTAGTATTGCTCTAAAAATTCTGATTTTTTTTGCTTCCTCTTTTGAAACTCTTATCCTTCCCCAGCACCTGCTCCAAATATTCTTTGTATTTTCCACAATCTCTAGTTCATGTGTGCTTCCCACAACTTCGCCAGTTTTATCTTCTAATATTGGAGCAATCAGATTTTTAAGGTAATCTTTATCAAAAGTCATATCTGCATCAATAAAAATTAAAATCTCTCCTGTTGCCTTCCTCGCACCTAAATTTCTTGAAAATCCTGGCCCCTTATGTTCCCCCATTATAATTTTGACATCTCTAAACTTTTTTACTACATCAAGAGTTTTATCTTTAGAACCATCATCAACAACAATAATTTCAAAATTTTTGTAGGACTGCCCCTTTATGCTTTTTATACACTCTTCAATATCCTTTTCTTCATTGTAAGTGGGAATTACTATAGAAACTTTCATATTTTTTCATCACTTTAATTATCCTTTACAATAGAAGTTTATAAACTTAAGGAAGATTTAGTTCTGTCCTGAATTGGTTTTTAATTATCTTTTGTTATCTTTTCTTGAATCTTCAATTTGTAAAAATTGAATGAGTCAGAAAAAGCTCGCTTTTTCTGAATTTACTTCAGAGAAGATAATTAATTAAGTGCCAAAAGCACTTTTGTTGTCCGAAGTCATTAGGACTTCGAACAAATCCGAAGATTTATTAAGATTGTTCTAATTTTGAAATTATGAACCCTCTTGTAAGTATAATCATTCCAACTAAAAACGGGAGCAAGGTAATCGGCAGATGTCTTGCCTCAATAAAACAACAAGACTATCCTAACTATGAACTTATAGTTATAGACAACCTTTCAGAAGATGGAACTCCAAAATTAGTAAAAAAACTTATGAGTCAAGCAAAAATTATTATTTCTAAAGAAGGTTTATCTGAAAACAGGAATATGGGAATAAGGATGGCAAAAGGAAAATATGTAGTAATGATCGATGATGATGCCTATCTCTCAAAAAACTGGATTTCTAAAATGGTAGGATTTATAGAAACTAAAAAAAATGCTGCCTTAGTCGGAGGAAAAATCTTGCTTGATGACAGCAGAATATTTAGTGCAGGCGGAGGAATATCTAAACTTGGAAATGGCTATGACCTCGGGTGTAATGAACCCAAAGATAGCTATAACATTACTGAAAAACGCCATTATCTAAATACAACCAGCCTAATTTCAAGAAAAGACTTAATACTTAAAGTAGGATTATTTGATAAAGCAACAGCTTTTGGTTATGAGGATGTTGACTTAGGCTGGAAATGTAATATTGCAGGTTTTGATGTTCTTTATTTTCCAGAAGCAATTTCCTATCACCCTCCTAAAGAAAGAAAAAGAACAGATCCTTTTTGGAGAACCTATGTCTGGAGAAAAAACAAAGTTCTTACTTACTTAAAAAATTATGAAGCCAAAACTCTATTAAAACTTAGCCCCTTTTTATTGGGTGTATTTCTATATGACCTAATACTAAAAGAAGACAAAAAAGAAACATTTAAAGGCTACACATGGAATTTACTTAACATAGGTCATATAATTGATCAAAGAAAACAGATCAAAAAGTTCAGAAAAAAAACAGATAAACAGCTGTTTAAAGAACTGAACTGGAGATTCAAATGAAACGAGAATTAAAAGCTTTAAAAGATCTCTTTAGCAAAAAACCAAAAGGAGCAATAATTTTTATCACTACTAATTGTAATTTCAGATGTAAAACTTGTTTTTATTGGAGGAGCTTAGGAAAAGGCGACTTGGCCATTAATGACTTTAAGAAAGTTTTAAACAATCTCCCTAAAGAATTGGAAGATGTCAGTTTATCTGGTGGAGAGCCTTTCATAAGAAAAGACCTGCCGGAAATAATAAAACTTCTTTCAGACAGAGGCGTGAAGTCTATAGGAATCCCTACCAATGGTTCTTTAAAAGAAATTCCAGAAATAACTAAAAGAATATTAACAGAAAATCCTAATTTATCTTTACTTATTGCAATGTCTCTGGATGGTTTTGAAAATACCAATGATGAAACTAGAATGAAGGGCGGATTTAAAAAAGCCCTAGCTACACTCAAAGAACTAAGAGACCTGAAAAAAAGTTATCCTAATTTAAAATTACAGATAACAACTACAATAACAAACAAAAACTATCAGGAGCTTCCAGAATTTATAGAATTTGTCAAAAAACTTGACGTAGATAATCATGCTTTTGACTGGATACGCGGAGCCCATCAAGGAATTCTAACTCTTCCTCCTCTTAATAAAACAAAAGAAATAGATAAGTTAAGAAAACAGGCTTTTGATTACTACAACAATAAAAAAGGATTTATTCAAAGAGTTTACTCTAACACTAAAAATATGAAAGTCTTCAAAACTCAGGAAAAAGTTCTATTCGGAAAAAAATGGGATTACTCTTGCCTTGCTGGAAAAGTAAACTTTGTTGTAGAAGCCAATGGCGACCTAAAAATTTGTGAATTCCTGCCCTCATTAGGAAATCTTAAAGAGAAAAGTTATGCCGAACTTATTAACTCAAAACAGGCAAAAGAAACTTTCAGAAAAATAAAAAATCATGAATGCGACTGCACCCATATCTGCTTTGTAAGCTCCAGCCTAAGCCATTCCCCAAGAGCAATATTAACTTCTTTTTTTCTAAAAAAAGATCAATAAAATGAAAATAGGATTTTTAATAAGATACTTCAACAAAGGAATGGGCGGAGCAGAAAATAACTGCTATTACCTTGCAAAAGAACTTGCTAAGAATAAAGACAATGAGGTCCATATATTCTGTTCAGACAAAGCTGATGGCGAAGAAACTATTGATGGCATAAAGGTTCATAGATGCCGCGAGACTCTTAAACTAACTTACTACCTTGCATTTTATCCTTCATTAACAAAAAAACTTCTCTCTTATGATCTGGATATATTGCATGTTCACGGATTTGGATTTATTCAGAATGATTTATCTATAAAAAAATTAAAGAGAAAAAATCCTGGCCTTAAAATTATCTGTACCCCTCATGGGCCATTCATGGCACTCAAAAATTACAACCTCTTTGCCAAAACATTAAAAACAATTTATGTCATGATGATAAGAAGAAATTTAAAAATCTATAATAAAATAATCCAGGTAAATCCCTATCAAAAAGAATGGCTGAAAAACGATTATCATATTGATAACAAAAAGATAGTCTTTCTTCCAAATGGAATAAGCGAAGAAGCCTTCACCCAAACTTCCAAAGATGCACTTAACGCGCTTAAAGATAGGTATTCTCTAAAAAACAAGTTCGTCATATCTTATTTAGGAAGAATCCAGGACTATAAGGGGATAGATCAAATAATAAAAATCCTGCCAGAACTTAAGAAATTAAACTCCAAAATTGTTTTCTTAGCTATTGGAAAAGATGCAGGAGACCTGTCTCGTTTGAAAGAACTGGCAAAAACTCTTAATGTAGAAAACTCAGTTATCTTTACAGGAGAAGTCTCTGAAGAAGAAAAATACGGGCTGTTAGACCTTTCAGAAATATTTATCTTTCCGAGTGAGTGGGAAGCTTTTGGAATAGTAGTCTTAGAAGCAATGGCTAAAAAAAATGCACTCCTGTCAACAAAAACAGAGGGGGGCCGCTATCTTATAAAAAAAGAAAATGGTTTCTTATTTGACTATCAGAATACAAATCAGCTTCTAAAAGTAAGCAAGAAACTAATAGCTGACTCTAAACTAAGAAGAAAAATGCAGAACAATAATTTCAAAAAATCAAAAAATTTCTTATGGGACAAGATCGCAAAAGATTTATTCAGGATATATCTTGACCTATAAATCTAAAAAATCAATTGAACATTTATTAAAATGAAAATACTGGAACTTACTAACTTTTCAAGCGGAATATGCGGAGTCTGGACACGTGTAAAGCAAGAATCTTTAGAACTTTCTAAAAAAGGCCATGATGTAAGAATTTTCTCTTCTAATGCAACAAAAGGTTCATCAGAAATTGCAGCCTGTGATGACTCTCTAGGAAAAATTAAAATTAAAAGATTCTCATTCAAAAAATTAGGCGGAGAAAGTTTCATGTCCTGGAAATTTGAAGAAGAAGCAATAAAATTCAATCCAGACATAATGATTGTTCATGGCTATCGTCACCTTCACACAACTCGTGCACTAAAACTTGCAAAAAAATTAAACTGCAAAATTTTCCTTGTAACTCATGCCCCTTTCATAGAATCAAATTCAACTCGCTCTTTTCTCTCTAAACTCACCGTAAATTTCTATGACAAATTTATCGGCCCTAAAAAAATAAACCAATTCGACAAGGTAATAGCAATAACAAACTGGGAAATTCCCTATTTAATGAAACTAGGCTGCAATAAAGAAAAAATAACCTACATTCCAAATGGCATTCCCGAAGAATTCTTCAAAGAAAAAATCCTTCCCTTCAAATCAAAAAAAATAATCTTCCTAGGAAGAATTTCTCCAATAAAAGGCCTGGAAACACTAATCAAAGCAGCAAGTTTAATTCCTCAAATGCAAATAGAAATCATCGGCCCTTCTGAAGGAAACTATGGCGCAGATCTAAAATCAATCTCCCCAAAAAATGTAAAATTCATCAGGCCAATCTACGACCTAAAATTAAAAATAAAGAAACTTCAGGAAGCAGATATATTCGTACTCCCTTCTAACAGAGAAGCAATGCCCCAATCTCTAATCGAAGCCCTCTCTCTTGGAAAAATCGTCATCTCCTCATCTACACAAGGTGGAAAAGAAATCATAACAAATAAAAAAACCGGCTTTCTCTTTGAAATCGGAAATGAGCACGATCTCGCAGAAAAAATCAATTTCTGCCTCTCTAAAGAAAATTCAGAAATAATAAAACAAATCCAAAT
>Ga0172381_10001078_pt1 | contig 33497 bp, 61 predicted proteins | sample Leawel6488metaG_FD_119754 | JGI IMG/M metagenome (GOLD analysis project Ga0172381, IMG submission 119754) | Leachate microbial communities from a municipal landfill in Southern Ontario, Canada - Leachate well 64-88 metaG | ecosystem: Engineered > Solid waste > Landfill > Unclassified | place... | reverse complement strand
TTCCTCCTTACTTGATATAAACATCAATACCATACCAGTCATCAGATTTTCCAGACCAAGAGATAAAGTATATTTTCTCATCAAAATTTATTTTAATAAGCTCTAATATAAAATTATAACAAGCATTTTCATCATTTAATCCAGCATTTTGAACCATAGAAGTTCTATCTACCATAATAAAATTATCTTCTATTGTAAATTGAATATTTAAACCATTAAGAATATCTTCTATTTTAGAATTAATTTCATTAGTTAATTTCATATAAATTCCTCCTCATTTATTCTACATATATTATACCATGCTTTTTAATTTTTGTCAAGGGCAAAAAGAAAAGAGTCCTGAGACTCTTTGTGTGCTTAGGGAATAATGGAGTCAAACCATTGTCTATAGTATGTAACACTATCGTGATAAATCGTTCTACTAATTCCCTTTTATATTTTATTTATTAGTTTTATGAGGAATGAAAACTGTGTTATCGTTATATACTGGATGTTTACCACCAGTAGATTCAATGGATTCTACCTGAGAGGAATTTCCATTTTTATCTACAGCGAAATATCGAGAATGTCCACCATCGATAAAACGATAAACTGTTACATCTCTGTAGGTAAACAATTCATGAATTTTAAATTGACCATTGTCATAAACAATTTTACCATCTTTATAGTTACCATCCAGATTCATTTCTCTGAATGTATTGGAACAACCACATGAATAAATGGTAATAGAAACTACCATTAAAATTAACAACATAATAAATTTCTTCATATCAACTCCTTTCTTTACACTGATATAATCTATATCTTTTCCAACATCTGAAATCAGTTAATGTTCTATTTTTTGAACCAAAGAAAGGTTCGTCGTAATTAAAAGCTTGCATTTCCCATTTTCTTATTTCATTGTCAGTAAGAATATAAAATTCCAAACCACTATTATATTTACCAATTAAGTTTTTCATATAGACTCCTTATTTTACGGAATCTACGGAAATCCTTGATTAATCATTATAACTCCTTTATTTACTTTCTGTGTTATCCAAAAAAGATTTTAAAGTATCTTTAATTTTTAAACAAGCTTCTTTTGCATTTAACTCACCTGTAGAATTTTGCAAAAATATTTCATCTTGTTTGTCTAACATTTTTTCAGCTTCATCTGAAATTTTACTCATAGATCAACTCCAATATTTATATTCTGCCAAGGTAGGATTCGAACCCACAGGAAGACATAAGTCTTACGGATTAACAGTCCGTCCCGTTTCCAGTTACGGTTTACTTGGCAATATTAAAATTATGTTCTATATGTTTTACCAGTACAAATATAACTAACTGTACTTTTAGCTAAATTATATTTTTTCATTAATTCTCTATAACTATATCCATTTTCTCTATCTTTCATAAATTCAATATATTTTTCATCTGAAAGTTTTCTAACGAATTTAGCTGCGTATCTTCCATAGTATAATCTTTTTTCTTCCGGCATATCAAATCTATTATCAGTGGGACTTCCAATTAAAATGTTTTCCCAAGAATTATTTCTAGAATTATTATCTTTGTGTGTTACATGTACATTCTTTTCGTATATTTTATCCCCGTATTTCCTATATGCCTGCAATCTATGAAAATTTATATTAGTTCCTATATTTTTAAATTTAGAACAAAAATATCCATTATTAACAGAACCTTTTATTTCTTTTCCTTTAGGATTGAACACTTTTCCACTATCATCAATTCTATATCCTATATTCCAAAAATATTCTTCTATTCTTTCCATTTATTTTTTATGTTCCACCTTATTTTGCCAAATATGCCTCGGAATAAAAACTTAGCGGGGGAAGGAATCAAACCTTCAATCGTCTTTCGACACTGACTTATGAGGACAGCCAACCTATCAAGGTTAGTCCCCGCAAATTGCTGATGATGAGATTCGAACTCACATAACACAGCTTATGAAACTGGTCTGAATCCATTTCAGAACACATCAGCTTACTACTTATTATTTAAAGTTTTAGTAACTACTTCTATAGTATATTGTTTAATTATACCTTGAAGTTCTTTAACAAAAAGCTTTTGACCATATTTCTTAGTAAGAATACCTACTAACTGACCTATCACTTTTCTATCATCTTTCTTTATTGCTGTTAATAAGTCGTTATATTCTTCTTTACTTATGATCATATTTCCTCTTATTAATTTATATTGGACACACCCGGCTCCGCCCCGGGGACAAAAGATTGCAAATCTTTTATGTTCCTAATTACACCATGCGCCCATTTCTTATCTTATTAATATTATAAAATACTTAAATAAATTTAACAATTCCAATTCTTTATTTTTTCTAAAAGTATTTGTAAACTTATATCACTTTTAGAAGTTATTACATCATTCTTTTTGAAATCAGGTTTAAACATAAATTTTTCTTAATAGGATTTGAACCTATGTTCCACCCTCAAGGGATGGTCTTTATCCACTAGATGATGAGAAATCCAAGTACTTATAATTTTAATCTACTAGAACGTCTTCTATTCAGATTAAAACCCAAATTGGGAAATTGGGAACTAAGAGTGTCGAACTCTTTCCCTCGGCTTTTCAGACCGCTGCAATAACCGTATCTGCCAAGTTCCCTTAATTAAAATCCCCGGTAAGGAGAATTGAACTCCTGACGCAGAGTAGACAGCTCCACATGTTACCACTACAATATACCGAGATTTATATTACCCGATAACAGTGTCGAACTGTTGTTTTGTGGTTGAAAACCACATATCCTTCCGTTAGATGAATCGGGCTAATTTTACTTTATTATTTAGTATTATAATATTATTTCTAATTTTTATCAATATAACTACAAGAATCTTCAAAAATAGTTTGTATTCTTTTAATTACTTTATTTTTAACAGAAGTATCAATTTTAGAATTAATTTTTATTTCTGCTAAAATTTCTTCACGATCATTTAAAATTAAATTTCCACAAAGTTTTACTACCATGTTCCTATACCTACTTCTGTTGGGATTGGATTCTGAGATTTTAATGATAAAATAATATTAATTTCCCATGGTAAGGGAATCCAAAACCCTTTAGTCAATAAATCCATACCAGTGATTTTATCTATCTTAGAAGTATCAAATACTCCACCATATTCTGTTTTCCATTTAATATATAAAAAATATTTATCTTGGGAATCAATTATTCCTAGTACACGATATATAGATTTAACATTAAATTTTATTAAATCATTTAGTGTAGTTCCTCTTAGTTTTAACCTATGGGGACAGTATATATAATCTCCATTCTTTACTTCACTTAGATTTATAGAAGATTCCAGGTTTTTCCTTCGTCTATTGAAAACTCACACTTTATATCATTTACAGAAAAGGGCATTTTATTACCAACATCAAACGTTATAGTATTATATTCATTATCAAATTCCCAATCTTTTCCATTTATTAATACTTCAAACCCTGTAATCTTATTAGTAAATTTTAATAATAACTTCATATTATCTCTCTAATTCTAAATCAAAAATATTTTCCTGCTTTCCACACAACTTACATTTACAAAAGAAATTAAATTTGTGATAACCATGATTGCAATCTTTCTTAATACAAGATTCGTAATCAGTTACTGTTATTCTTTTACCATTTTTAGGATTATATCTGAATGAAGTAATTAATCCGAGTTCTTTTCCACAAATTGTACAATATCTTTTCTTTTGTTTACTCATTTGATTATTCCTTATCTTGTCCCGGATAATTACTAACCTTTTATTAAAAGGCAAACACTTAAAATACAATTCATAATACCAGTAAAGGCAAATCTATTTAGTACTTCCTTTTTACTGGTATCAATCGTTACAGACCAAAAAAATGTTATAACAAACCAGACACACCATTGAATTAATATTACCCAACCATTCATCATTTAATTCCTCTTTTTTTATGTTAATATATTATACTGCGTTTTTGATTTTTTGTCAATATATATTTTATTATTCCATAGTAGTAAGTATATACTGTAACTTCAAACATTCGTTTTTATCAAAATTAGATATTCTAATTCTTTTTGATTTATTTCTATATTCTCGTAATTATCAACATACATTCTTTGGACAGTTATAGTTAATATTTCTACTTTATATTTAATTCTTTCGTCTTTCAAGTAAATATCTTGTATTCTAGCTCTTTTAAAGAATATCCCTGTACCTATAGGACTAGGCTTGTTATCCTTAGCAAGTATACAATCTCCTATTTCAAATTTCATTGATCAGCCTCCATTTTGTTAATAAATTTTTTAAGTCTGTAGGAAATAGATAAATCATAATATTCATTTAATTCATATTGAGTTATTATCATTTCTGGAGATTTTAAATCTTCCCCATTTTCGTTTGTAGGTATGATAGTGTATAATCTTATAATATTATTGCTAACTATATTTGATATTCTTCCGTACAATGTCCATCTTACAGCTTTTCTTAAGGACATTTGTTTATTAAACTTTTCTTTTGCCGAAGAATTCAATTTAACATAATCACCAATTACACATCTCATAATAACTCTATCAATTTTTTTAATTTTTCGCTCCAGTTTTTAAATTCATATATTTTCTACTAAATTTATTAATTTCCAATCTATATCTTCAAAAAAATCACTATAATCTAATATAGATTTACTATAGGACATAACACCAAACTCGACTCCCTGAAATATAAAACCAGTTGGTTTACTTTCCATGTGGAGTACAAAAGCTTTCGCTGGATTATTTAAAGGTTTAAATCTTATTTCCGATTCAGATACATAAGTTACTTTAAATACTAACTTTTCGTAATATTCCCCATTCTGATGATTAGGAACTATATCTTTCATTGAAGACATATTACTTACGATCATACCAGCTTTGATAGTTAATCTATTAAGACGTTCGTAGGAAACTTCATTTGTATTTACCATACACAATATTATAACACGCTTTTTAAGATTTGTCAATACATTCTATTAATTTTAAATCTGGTCGTACTTTTATATCCATATTTAATATATTCCATTCTTTTATATATAGATTCTTATAATTAATATTTAAATTATTCATAGATGTGAATGTATATCTTTCCTCACTACAAAAATCCAATATCATTACTTGAATATTCCCTGTATAAATATACACGGTTTTGTTAAATTCTATTAATATATCATTACCGTTTTCTTCTACAGAACACCAACCTAACTTATTAAACTCATAGTAATGTCCAATCACGAAATTATTAAAACTTAACATGATCATAAGGAGTCTATCATTAATAAAAGTTTATAATCGTTAGATAAATTAAAATTTAATTCTTGGATATTATAGGAAATGAATACGTCATTATAATGAATGGGATAATATGGAATTACTTCATAGGGATAAAATTTTGAAGTGGAATTAATTCTTTTTATCATTACTAATGTGTTTTTAGGTATATAAGATTTATCTAACTTTGTAATTGCCAACATATAGTTTTTGTATTTCAAATAATTAACTCCAATAATCGAAGGTGATAGGAGTCGAACCTATATTTTCAACCATTACCTGTGTCTAGTTTTGGGGACTAGCCGGTTACACCCTCATTTTCTGCACATTAATTATAACATGAATTTATTATTTTGTCAATATTAAAGAATAGTTAATAATATAAAGGGTGTTTTTCACCAAAAGAAGTAACCCTTTAAACCGAATCTATTCTTTAATAAAAACAAGAACAAGTTAATTAACTAAAAGAGAATTGTTCCCTGCTCTAACCGTTGAGCTACTCTCCAACAAGTGAAGAGGAAGGAATTGAACCTTCATCAAGGTCTTAAAAAGATGAACCTCTTTTATCCGAATCTTGTTCTAATAAAAACAAAGCGTATAGTGAATGTTGATAAGAGAATTTTAAAACTCTAAGAGTTTTTAAAAGGGATTTGAAGTCTCTTTGATGAATCTCTTATACCCGCAACTATCGCTAATATATTTAGTTATTATTGTTTAGTTTAATCATTTCTTCTGCAAATTTTAATATATTTTCAGACCAACCACCAAGAATATATGTTTTATCATAAAATTCAGGTACTAAAGTATCTGTATATCCGGCTGTTTGAACCAAGAAAACAAATACATTTGGGTTAACAGTATTTCTATATGTTTTAATCATTTTGGAAACATCAATATAATTACTAGTACCATTATGTTTCCATATATATTCAGAATATTGTTCTGAATCAATACCGTACAAACCACCATGTCCGGCTTGCATATCTGAATAAATCCAAATAGTATCATAATGTATTTTGTTTTTTATTGCTTCATCTAGAGCCAACCATACTCCATTTTCTGTTCCGCCACCTATATCTGAACCAATAGTATTGGCCTTTTCTAATTGATCTAAAATAGAACTATTTTTCTTAATAGTTAGATATTCTAATCTATCTCCGAATATACCTAATTTACCATTTTCCGATCTCATACCAGTAAGTATACCCATTAAATTACCTATTTCATTTACTTTAACAGTTCCCATACTAGATGTAGTAGTACTTTGAGCTGAACCGGAATTATCAGATAATATTAAGGCATTTCCTTCAAACATTGGAAGATTAGATATTGAATTTTTTAAACAAGTTTCAATAGATTCTAATACAGAAGCTGGTGCAGATTCTCCAACAGCATTATATGCTGAAAAATATCTAAATGGTAATTGTTTACCATCCATTGTATCAACTAATTTTTTTACATATAAATTTGTATTTACCTTATTTTGTGCAAAATTTCTAAGATTTCTTAATAAGGACATATGACCCATTACATTTATTGAATCTTCCCATGAACCACCAGATGATCTTATGCTTTCCCAAGTTTTAATTCCATCATCATTAGTATTAGAAAGTTTCAATTCATCTCTACATAACTTATCAATAACAGGAGATTTAGGATGAGTAAATCTAACAACATCTACCAATTTAACAGTATTATTTTCCATACGATATTTTGTTGCTTGGAATTCTGATAAATTTTCTAATTTATCTTTTAATAGTCTTTTCAAAGACATTGGTAATTTTCTACCATACGCAGATAGATTATAAGCCAAACAAACAGTTAATTCATCTGGTCTAACAATTATAGAATTACCATATTTTCTGATCAAATTAGTACCTTTAATATTATCTTTATTTGCAGCTCTAACTAAAATAATTTGTGGAGTAGTTCTTATATTTAATGTAGTACGTAGTTCTACTGCAAATTTCAATGTTTCTTCGGCATTATAATCTAAAGATTCATCGATTGCTGTTTCCATTATTTCTTGTGGAGTCATATTTCTCCATTTATAATCATCAATGGAATTTAATTCAGTTCTAAGATAATCTATAGCAGAATCTGATAATCTATTTGTTTTTACTTTAAAATTTTTATCTTTAGAGTCTTTATTATAATACATAGGTTCACCAAAGAAACATGAAGCTGACGACATTTTCAATCTTGTTAGAGGATTAACATCATAAGAAGTTCCACCCATATTATTAACATGTGGGTTAGATTTTTTCAATATATCTTCTTCTTTGATTGAAACTTTTCTTTTTGGATTAATTCTTGACATACAAGTCACTCCTTAATATAAACGTAATGGTAATACTGGTAAGAGTTTGTCAAAAAATGAAGTATCTCTTACCCCGAATCATTACTAATAATCAACTTTATTCTTATAGTATTATAAATTATATCTTATTTTTTTACAATAATTCTAAATTTAATAATAAATATTTTTCTGAATTATTTTTTAATGTTTTATAGTCTATTATATAATATTTATTATTATGTAAATATATATAATAATCTACATAATCTTTTGTATTAACGTCATTTTTATTCAATGATTTAATCACTTTAAATTTAATAGTATTTTCATAAGAATCTATGAACATTAAATCATATACATTAGATAAAGAATTAGTAGTAACATATTCTATTGGATTGGTTTGTTTGGAGAAGTGTGTTATTATATTTTGAATTAAATTCACAGTATTTTCTATTATCATTTTTCTTCCTTTCTATTCATATGAAAATATCCTTGATATTTATTCCAACTGTAACCTAATATTAATCGATCATCTATACTTCCTTCATCCTCTAAAGTAAGAAATGCACTCTCGATATCTATCAAATGGCAATCAAAACATACGGCCTCACTATCAAATGATACTTCTGCATCTCCCTTTCCTTTATTAATTGCATCAATACAAATTTTATTTAAGTCATTAATTGTCATTTAGTTACTCTCTAATTTTTTTATTTGTTTAAATAAACTATAATTTCCATTTATTGTATACCATAATTCTGTGAATTCTTTTCTATAATAATCATTACATACAGAATTACTAGGATTTATTATTTCTATATGATAATATCCTCCATCTATTACAAGATACCCCACTATTTTTATTTGTGCCGGACTAGGTGCAAAAGATTTTGATATCAAATGCGCCGGTAATAAATCTAGTATATCACCTATATTAAATTTAAAATCACTTTTCATAGATTTTCTATAATCCTTTTAAATCTACAATCTTCGCTCAAAGTAAAATACTTATCTATTAACTCTACTGGAAGTAAATGGCAATGACCCAAAGGATTTAATGGAATATCAAAGTTATGTAATAAATATCGTTTATTAAAAATACCTTTAATTGATACTATAGTATATTCATCTTCGATATCATACATATAATGTAATGCAAACTTATGGTTATCTGGTAATTTATTATCAATTAATATTTTATCCATTTTTAAGAATAGATGCTTCATATTCTTTTTCCAATATTTCTAAAGCTTCTTGTCTATCGAAAGCTTTGAAGGGCCCAGTTATCCATTTAACAAAAGGACTTTCGTAAGCTTCTATTAAATCATACCTATCAAAATATCTTTTTACATGAAGACCACCGTCTATATGTACGTATCCCCACCAATCTAATTTTTCCATTCTAAACCTTCTTATCTTTATTCCATAATTCTGTTATATAATCTTCCACACTTTTTACATTCAAAGGACTATAAATAACTTCAACTTCAATTACTTCACAATCTTTATATCGTCTTTCAATATTTTCCATCCATTTATTTAAATGAACTAAATTACCTTTATCAGAACGGTAAGAATTATCGAACATACGTAGATGATTTTTTAAAGCTCCTAAAGTTGCCCACATTTTACCGGCTTTACTAAATCCACAGGTAGGTGAATGAGTACCACCACCAGTGGAATACAAACCAGTTAATTTATTTCGAATCATGTAAACTTTCTTTTCTTTCATAAATTTTATACCAATTCAATTCCATTTTCAAACATTATTCTATCAACGCAACTATCTAAAAAAGTTTGTAATTTTCTATTAGTTAAGAAACCAATAGACTTGAAATTTGGATATTCCTTCCATACATGAGAATATGGATATTGTTCATAGACTAAATTAAATTTGCCAATGTATTCTTTAATTTTAATCCAATGTTTAATTCTAACAATTACTCTATCTTTTTCCAATCTATAATCTAAATATTTCATATTTCGTAAATTCCTTTGTCTGCAAATTTATCACGTAATCTTAAATATACTTTATATTCTTGTTTCTCTTTTTCCTTAATTGATTCCTCTAATTTCCTATTATTTTCTTCTCTTTCTAATCTCCTTTTTTCTATAATACTTTCTTCATATTTTTCCCATTCTTCTTTATTCCAATTCATAAATTCTATGGGTAAAATTATAAATCCAGTAGTACCACTTTCATAACCTTGAGCACAATCTTCTCCTGAGAAATCGATATATACTTCATTTTTATCATTAATACTAATTCTATCAATTTGTTCAATAAATACTAAATCATCTCTGAAAATATCATTCCTGTGGGTATAATGATTTAGTATATCTATAATTTCTTTCATAAATTTTTTAAACATATATAATCCTCTCTATTTATGTTTCCAAACAATTTCATTATTTTCATTTGTTGCTTTATAATAAAATATTTTTCCATTAAGTGCGTCTATTTGTCCTTGGTAATAAGGATATACTTCATGTTTAAAAACTTGGCAAATCAAAATACCAGACAACATAAATCCTAAAACTATTCCAGTTCCTAAAATAAAAAATCCTCTTCTTACGTATGACATTGTTATCTCCTAGTTTTAAAACTAACTAATTTTATTTATTATATCTAATAGTTTTAATTCATTGTTTATATCAAAATCATCATTCACCACTTTTTCTTCTAGTACATAGTCATAATACGGTCTATCATTCATCTCATTTGATGATTTTGATTTTATATCATTAAAACAATCTATACAATATTCATATTTATTTTTACCACAATCTTTAATTATTCTTCTAATAATACCGTTTTTAATGAAGAATGAAATATCATGATATACATGATGTCTAATATCTTTTCTAGTTATGATATCTCCTATTTTAAATTTAGGATTTAATTGCATATACTCCAACTTCAAAATTGTATTCTAATATTATATTGTCTTCAAAATTAGTTATAACCAATAATCTTATTTCCTTCATCGGTCTACATTCGAATATTCTTTCATTTATTTCTTCATTTGCATTAAATGATCTATAGATTCTTCTCCAATTATTACTTCTAGTAAGAACTTTAAATTCTTCGTAATTCATGGATGTTTTATAATCTTTATGCAATCTTTCGGTTTCTTCGTCGGTCAGCCAAGAGTCTATATATGTATTTTTAATTATAGCTGTAATACCTAATTTTCCGGGCTCACATATTTTTTGATTTATATTTAATTTTTTATCCATGTTATTAATTATATCTAACATTTTAAAAGATGCATCTATAATCCAGTTATCATAAACACTATCATTGTCGAATATATCAATACGTTCTTTCTTGGTGGCACCGCAAAATAAATTTCTTTGTTTATCCCATATTTTGAATCTATAAAAATGTGGGGTTATACCTATAATTTTCATACGCTCGTCTTTAGATAATACAGTTCTAAATTGATTAGTATCTCTATTATAGAAAACATCACCTATATTATATTTATGTTCCATATCAACCTTACAAATTGCCTATTATTTGTTTCAAATTTTCTATACCATACGTTCTAAGCCATTTTTCATATAAATCCAAATCTGATTTATGTTTAGGTATTTGATACCTATCATAATAATCTTTCTTGGCTTCCATTATCTTTTCTGGATTTTGTATTCTTATTTTAATAGGTTTGTCTATTTCCAATTTAAATGTGGAATAACTGACTGGTTCTGGTAAAATAAATAAATCTACTGATATTCCAGGCTTTATTGGTATAACAAATTTATTTCCAAATGAAGGGGCATAATCGGTTATTGTATATTTTTTAACTTTAATAAATTTGTTTAATGGTATTTCCGAATGTTCTTCGGCCTTTTCGTCTGGTGTTTCAGAGTGATCTTCGTTATTATTAGAATTTACTTTTTCTTTATATGGGTGTAAAAATTTTAAAACTTCTTTCAACTTAGGGTCAAATTTATAAATAGCTAAATCCAAATCATATACATGTCTATTTATAATTTTAAAACAATTTAACGAAAAACTCCCACCAAATATGATGGTAGGATATTTTTTATAAATCATATTTATTAGTTCAAGTAAATTTGTATTTGAATAGATATGTACATAATCCATTAACAACCCTTCTATATTATCAAATAGTACAATTTATTGTACTAAATCATACATATTATTGTATAGTTTAATACAATTAATCTTTTGAGTATTCCAAAATGAACTTTTTGATATCATCCAGATTTTCTAATACTAATCTGGCTTTACTGACTCCAAAAGAAAATGGGTATTTATCATTTTCGTCTTTTTTAAGTTCTATTATTTTATTACCTTTATATTCTTTAATCTCAGTCATTTTATATCCTTATCTAAAAAATCTATGGTGTTTATGATGTTTATCTTTGTGATTATGTCTATGAGATTTACTTGGACTGGATGATGAAGTACTAATTGAAGAACTACTTGTAGATGACGAAATAGAACTAATAGACGAACTTTCCGGTGAAATACTACTCATAGAACTAGAAGTATATTCAGAAGAATCAGAACTTGACACAGACGAAATACTATTCGTAGAACTATTATTACTGCCAGACCCGGAAGAAGGGGATACTTGTGCACAAGACACTACAGCAAAACATAATATTAAGAATACTAAGATTTTTAAATTTTTCATATTTTCCTCTCTTATTTTATATATTATAATTAAAATATTTATTATTTACAAATTAATTATATCTTTTACTTTCAAATTAAACCCACAACACAATTGTACATCAAATATAGTTTTATTTATTATTGGTTTATTAAATAATCTAAATTTATAATTTCTCAATAATGTTACGTTTATTTTTAACTCTGGATTAATAACAACATCAATATCCATTTGCATATTGTTCATTAGTTTATTCATTTCAGCACCTAACATTTTTTTGAATGTTTTATTAAAATTACCAGACTTAAAAAAGTTGGAAGTTGATTCTATTACTTTTTCAAAATGATTTTCTTTTATGTTAGAAAAATTCCAATATTCATCTTTCAATTGGGCCTTGTATGTATATTTATATGTTTTATCTATTTCTCCGAATAAAACCCTTAGAGTAGGAATAGATAAGTTTTCTTCTAAAATTTGATTGTTAAATTCAGATTCAATGTTTTTCTTAAATTCCATTATTTTATTACTAAACGAAATATCTATGAATTCCATGGAATTAATAAAAGAGTCAACAAGATTATAATAAGATTTATTTTCATAAAATGTACTAGAATTTATTTTTAAGGGATATGTTTTGATATTAGAAAAATATTTAAATATAATGTTGTTAAATTTATTTAAATAACTTTTCTTAACAAAAACAAATATACCATTTCCTGCTCCGTCATGGGATAAACAATAATGTTTTTGTTTTTTAATTATATAAGGTTTATTCTTTTTGGATTTTAACATTACCTCTATTTGTTCGTCTTCTAATACATAAACTCCAAATATAGGAATATCAAAATATTCATTTAAAGCTTTTACATAAAGATCATTATTCTCTAATAAAGTTTTATTCATATTACCTCATTTAATTTATCAATTAGGTTTTTTAATTTATACGATGTATCTAAAGTATAAAAATTAATCCCATCTAATATACCAATACTATATTGTGTTTCGTATCCAATTTTAATTTTTTTACCATTATAATTACTTGTAATAAATTTTTTATGATGCATCCACTCTAATATTCTAACTGTATATAATCCAGAGGATATATGCATCACCTTCATTCTTAAAGCCCAGCCTGATATATTATTCGATTCAATGACGATAGATGTATTAATTAGGATATCTCCTACTTTATACTTAGATTTCATAAATTCTCTATTAGTTCTATTAACTTATATGAAGAATCTAATATACAACATTCTTCCACACTGCGAATAGAATAGTATTTTTCTTTATTTAAAGATTCCTTTCTGTTAGTCTCTGCCGATTTTCTAAGTTTAATACATTTTAGAAGATACATATCTTCCCAAACTTCTTTTACTTCGAAATTCTTTCCTATACCAATGTAATTAAGATTTAGAAGAATATCACCTACTTTAAATTTCATTTTGTGTATTTTCCATTTTATCAATACATGAATATAGTTTATAATTGATATCTAAAATATAATTATCTTCTATAGAAGTAATAGATCGTGTAACCATTTCGTTAATCCTCACAGTAGTTCTAAATACATACTTACTAGAATTATTCATTTGTAAGGCTTTTATAAAATAATTATCTCTATCAAATCCTACTATAATACCAATTATTATATCATTCCGTAGGTTTTTACACCTGATTACATCTGAACATAGAAATTTTCTTTTCATAAGTTATCTATCAATTTTATTAGCTTATAATCATTATCCAATGTCAATAGGTTAATATCACCCAATTCACTATAATTGGTATAAACTCCTATCTTGTCTTTATCGGCTGGGTTGTCTGTATCAAAAAGTCTATAATGATACTTCTTTGTCGATTTGTTATAAGATAATATCATCAACCAATACGAGTAATAATGACTCTTTCTTCCACAAATTTGTACAATATCATTTTTCTTATATATATTATTCATAAAGATTCTATCATTTCTTTAAGCTTAAAAATAGGGTCTAAGTTAGTGTTGTTTTCGAAATGGGTTTTTTCACAATGTTGATAAACAGAACCCGGATAAATTCCCAGTGGCCTTTTTATTTTATTAGGTATACTTTTTATAATTTTTATTTGTTTATAAACATAAACTTCTACTGTTGGATTTCTTTGCACGCATTTATATTCCAATATTTTATACCAATAAATGTAACCATCAAAAGTACTACGGGTAACAATATCCCCGATATTATATTTATGTTCTGTTATGGACATAAGTACAACCTTATATTTATATACTATATTATACACCTATTTTTAGTTTTTGTCAAATAGATTCTATGATTTTAGATAGTTTATAGTTTTCATCTAATTTGAAATCATGAGAGGCTCTATATGCTGTCATTTCAAACTCAGCACCTAGATGTCCATATATCGGATACTTGGTATTCAATTTTACTTCTAAAATCTCACAGATAAGAGTATATTTATATTCTAAATAATCTATCTTAATTATCTTACATTTGGTACATAATGATTTTTCGGTAACAGATACCAATATATCTCCAACTTCATAATTTATGATATTCATTATGTTCCCTATTCAAAGAGTTTATTAAAATTTTTAATTTCAAATTTTGATCTAATTCATACATATTATGAGCAACATCAAATACTATCCAACAAGTATATTCTATACTACGCACTTCTTTTGTTTTTGGATTCTCAAAACATCTCCACATTGAGACACCAGATTTTCTATTAGGTTCATAGCAATAATAACATTCATTTTCTGTACCTACTATTTCAATGCTCCAAAAGGAAGAAGTTTCATTCTTTAATCTGATGTAATCACCAACATTATATAAAGGTTTAGTCATACTATAAACTCTCTATTATTGATTTAAATTATAGTCTATATCTATTATAAATTTTTCATCTGCATCAATATTGTCAACATTGAAACTAACAAATTGACCTATAGTTTGCTTGTCATTTCTATTATATATTATTTTCATACGATATCTAAATATCTCCTCAGATTCAAAAATATCATAAACCAATAAAATTAAAGTTTTTTGATCTGGAAGAAAATAACTACGTACACATAAATATTGTCCTATTTTGTATTTTGGATTATTTAAATTCATAACAAGTCAATTAATTCCTTTAATTTAAAATTTAAGTCTAGTACCCAACTTATACTATTATCTAAAGAATCACAGGATACATTCCATTCTCTTCCATTTTCTTCTGAATAAAATTTATTAGTACTATCACATATTAATATAGTTTTGTATATTTTTTTGTACACTGTACCAATATTCTTATTAAGATATAGCTCTTCATGAATATCTATAATTTTAACAGTTTGGTTATAGAATCTTTGTATATCATTAGGGATAAAACTTATATAATCTCCTTTTTTAAATTTACATTCAATCATTGGATTTCTCTATAAGTTCTATTAATTTCAAATTTAAAAAATATTCTAGACTAAATGGTATACCTAGTTTATCGCAGTCTAACATATAATCTTTTTGGGAAACCGTCAAAGTATAATTATAATAAACTATTTTGTATTTACAAGCATTACTATTATTAAAACATGTTTCGGCAATGTCAGAAATCGATACACCCGGTCTAAAACATTTTTCAAGTTTATCCTTTGCATCATATATCATTTCACCGAAAGAACGATAAAATAAACATCCGTCACAATTATTCATATACTATCCAATAATTTTAATAATTTGTAATTAATATCTAATTCAAAATACTCTTCTATTTCATGAAAATAAAAAAAGGAACATTTTCTATCTGCAGTTGTGGTCAATAAATTATTTGTTATGCTTCTTTCTAACCATTCTATTTTATATTTTTTATCAGTAACTTCTAATATTCTTATATAATTAAGACCTTCTTCATAAAATAAGATATCTCCAATATTAAATTTATTTATCATATTCAACCTTATCTATTAAAGATAATAATTTGCAATTACTGTCTATAACATAATAGTCATCAATTACATTAAAAGAAACATATTCCATTCTGTTTTTATCAGAATAATGAGTTCTATTAATATGTTTGATGATGTAACAATAATTTTGCGTAATTATTTCAATTATAATAATATAGTCAATTTCGTCATATTTATTTTTATATTTTAGTACTTGGCCAGGATAAAATCTAGGTATCCAACTAACCATTATCATTTCCTAAATTGTTTATTATATGCTTGAGTTTATATGTATTATCTAACGTATATAAGCTCTCTATTAATTTGCAAGATTTAATACATTCTTCTCCTACTTTGTTGGGAAACAACCCACATTCCAATATCTTAAATTCATAACTTTCTTCTTGAAATAACCCTATAATTTGTATAACAATAACGCCTTTACTATTATGATCATGGCTAAAATAATAATTAGTACTACTTAATACGTCCCCTATTTTATAATACATTATAGACTCTCTATTAATTTTTTAAATTTTGTGATTTCTGTAATCTGATACATTAAATCTACATAAACACATTCATTAGTAACTCTTAATAACCTTTCTAATATGATGTAGTTATAACTATATATTCCTTTTTCAAAAGATACAGAGAGTATTTTTATAGTATTATTATCACTGCTTCCTACAACTTTTCTAAGAATATCACCGGGATTATATTTGGGTAAATAAAATTTGTTTTTAGTATCCATGATATCCCTCAGTTATTTCAATACAATAAATTAATTTTTCGGTATCACACATTACCCAATTATCTTCTATTAAATCACACGGTTGTTGTTCCCTATGATACACCCAAGTTTTTTTATTTTGGATTTCTACTATATAATACATAACACCATTAAATTCTGTTATATCTAATATCACTAAACTTTGATATTCATTTTTAGAATGAATTAAATGTTGATGAATTTTATATCTAGGTATATACCATCCACCTTTGTTTTCAACGTTAATCATATATTTCCTGTGTTTAAATCTTTTCTATTAATAATTTCAATTTATGATTGGGTTCCATTATATAATGACTATTGACATAGGAAGTACTACAAATCAAGGTTTCATCCGGCATGTAGAATCCTGTATTATCAGATAATACTCTTAATCGATAAGAATAATTATCTTGTTTAGATAAACGTCCACCCACTATTAAATCTTCAACAACTACAGTTCTAAGTATATTGAAACTCTCGAATCTACCCATTTCACAAAGAATAGTACCTATTTTATGTAAAAAAACTTCGTTATTCATTTAGACCTTCTATTGACTGCAATTTATCTATTACTTTTTTCAGTCTATAGGAACCATTACCTAATACATAGAATTTATCTACTTGATAGCAGTCTAAGATACATATTCTATCATTATCCTTTATTTTTATTAAACCATTTGATAATATTTCAAATTTATAAAAACATTCCGTTTCGTCTATATGTCCATATCCCACATTAGCTTCATCAATTATTTCCTTTATTAATATGACGATTGGAAATTCAGTATGTTCTAATATATCCCCAGGCTTATAACAAGGCTCTAATCTAGTGGACATTCGTGTTCTCCATATCCTTTATGAGATATTTTAATTTTAAAGTCAAATCTAATGTATAAATATGATCTATAATAGTCATAAAATTATTACTTGTTTTCCCTATATTAATTGGGTTGTAAGAGCATTCTAAAACTACAAAATCATAAGTAAGATTATCACAAATTTTTAATATTTTTATTTTAACTTCACCAGATTTACTTTCTAAAATATCTCCTATGTCGTATTTATGCATACTATAATCTCTCTATTATTTTTTTAAATTTATAATTTAAATCTAAAACATAAACGTCATCTATAGTACGACACAAAGAAAATTGAGGTAGTGAGTATTTTTCCTCACAATGAATAAAACAATATTTCCATCCATATTTTCCTTGATCACTAGTTTTTATAACTTCTCTTATTATTATTTTTTGATATCCATTTGACAATATATCTCCACTGGAAAATTTTGGTGTGTATTCACTATTATCAATGATACTCATAATAATCCTTAATTCAAATATTTTCTATTAACATTTTAAGTTTATGTGTATTGTCCAATTCGAATTCTCTTTCCATATTAGAACAATAACTGTAGTGGCAAAAAGAATTACTACTAGTATCGGGTTTAGATAGAACAATATTTTCTGGTCTCATAAAATACAGATAACCATAATAATAACTATCGGAGGAACATTTGGTTTCCATTATTTTTAATTTTATTTTATTATCAAATTTATTTTTTAAAATATCCCCTACCTTATATTTACATATTGGTTTTTTTATCATAAATTATCCACCAGTAATTTAAGCTTAAATTCATTATCTATAGTATAAAGACAATCTATGTCTTTACATGGTTCACGATTTATAAGTCCTAGTTGACCACCAAAACTTATAAAATATTTAAATTCATAATAGAAAATATATTCTCCTGCTATAAGATGTTCAACTCTAATAATATTTTCTATTTTTATTTTTTGATATTCAGATGAAATATTTCTTAATACATTACCTTTTATAAACTTAGGAATATATTGATTCATAAAGATTCCACCAGTTTCTTTAATTTGAAAGATTCATCGAGATATGTTTGTTTTTCAAATGTATGTATATAATATTTTCTTGATATCATTTTGTTTTTACCACTAAGGGAATTTATAATCGATTTGACTACATTGACATGATATATGAAAGACTCGTAATCGAAGGATTCTACTCTAAACCATATTTTATCAGGAGAGTCTTCATAAATAACGATATCACCTATATTATATTTGAGCTTAATTTTGTTCATAAAATTCCTCAACATAATATTATAACACGTTTATCAGGTTTTGTCAATAGATATGGGCATAAAAAAAGGAGTCATAAGACCCCTTAATCTATATTAAGATAATTCTTGGTTAAGTGCTATACTTTCCGTATTAGATGTAATACGTTTCATTGTTATAATAGGGCTTCTAACCAATATAGGTTTACCGTTAGAACTTACTATAAAACTAGGTGCAGGTACACCAGAGGATAAAGTAACATTCATTTGTGTTGCTGGAACATACAATAATCTCATCACATTAGGATTAACTGGTTTCTGAGTACCACCATTATATTTTGTATATAAACCGTATTCATTGTCAGTTTGATAATCCGAATATTTTCTTAACTGATGATAATAATCACTGAATATAGTAGTAGTAAATGTTAAACTACTAGAATCAGATGCACCAAATTCATATTTGTATGTTTCTATTAATCTGAATAAATTAAACGAATAGGGTAGAACATAATCTGTTGTAGGGGTTATAGCTCCAAAGAATCCATAACTATCAAAATTATTATTACCTGTTGGTGGAGTTGCATCCCCGACTTTACCTTTTGTAAGTATTGAATTAACTAATAATCCGTCTGTTAATAGATCAATACTGTACTTCATATTAAACATTTCTGTTTTATATAATGTTGTCTGACTATTATAAACATTTAATGGGAATGATACACTATTATCTACACGATGATTTTCCAATAAAATTAAAGGGTTATATCTGTGGAATACTCCATCGGTAGAAGTATCTGAGGTTGCTTTCTGCATTGTACTGTTCTGTACAATAATTTTATATTGATCAGATGTATCAAGCATATTATTAAAATAGAATAAAGAACCATTAGTTCCATAAATGTAGAAACTGCAGTTTCTCATGTAGACAGTGTTTTCGGCCTTACCAAAATAAGGAGTAGAAGTTATAACATCATTAACGGTTGTTATTGTATTGGTTACTTCATCTATTTGGCGTCTGAAATGAAAATCTTTAAATACAGCTGGCATTGGTCTAAATCTAAATCCATCTGTTCCTGTACCATTAGCATATGCATTTCTAAATGGATTTAATGTAGGATAAGAACCTATATTTCCAGATAAATCATTAGTTAATACTACATTGTTTAACATTAATACAGAATTATTCAAAACAAAGCTATAGAAATAAGGTCTTGTTTTTGCTGTTGTAACTTCGGACGAAAATACACTACTTAAATTTGTGCTTGAATATAAACTAGTCGCACTATTTCCTGTGTATTTCATTTTAAATATATCAATTATTTGAGAATCTATAGTGGCTGATTTTGTGGAATCACTTGTTGATACAGTTGTTTTAGGATAAAGAATAGGTTTAACAGTATCTGTTGTAATACCAGTTATATTAGTTCCTAATTCAAATACAACATTATCTACATGATTATATGCATCAATTACAACAAACTTATCTGTAACATAAATATCATCGGAACCATTTGCAAGTTCTCTTGATAATGCGTATGTGTTTCCTATTTTTAAGAAAACTACACCAAATTTTCCATTAATAGAACGTATAGCTTTAGAAACTGTTTTATAAGGACTATCATAACTACCAGTTCCTGTAGAATCATTTCCTAAATCACTATCCACAAAAAATACTAATCCCATATTAGATAAAGTAGTTTTGTTATTTTGTGCCATTATAAAGGTATAATCACCTACAGATAGGCTGTCTATTAATCCTTTTTTCATGTTCTTATAACTTTCTAATGTATATGTTGTACCATTTGATAATGTTACTGTAATGTCGTTATCTGAAATCAAAAGATCAGTTAAAGTTTCAAAAACTGTTATTGCATCTTGATGTGCATTAGTGATTTCAGTTATGATGTTCTCCCATGACATATATTAATTCTCCTCGTTTCTTTAACTTATATTATGATATTATTTAGTATATTTACAATTCTTTTATAGGAACTATATTTATATTTACGTATTTAACAAATTGTCTTTCATCATCTATAGTATTATATCTTACATATAATGGAAAATCCTTTATGTTCAACATTAAATTTATATTAGGATTCTTTATAATATCATATTTTTCTTCTACTAAAGATTTACCTCTTTTAATTCCTACGTAGGACAATGGTTTAGTAGGAGTATCTGCTTGATTGTAATTGGTATTATTTTCTATCAACATTTCAAATTTATACATATCGTAAGGTAATTCCCTACCATTAAGTACTATGGGATATTCTGTAGTTGTATTAGAAACTGTTTTATTGGTTATATTATTAATAATATTTTGAGACTGACTATCACTATAATCCACATAATAATATCTTAAAGAACCATCATATTTATGAACAAATTCAAAAATACCATCTTTAAGTTCATTTAATTCATAAAAATTATTAAAAGCAACATCATTGTTTAAATAATCTGGTATTTCCAAAATTATTTGTTTAGTATTAAAATCAAACAATATTAATCTTCTTTCTGTATACAATAACACAAAAGGATTATTATCAATATCTAGATTAGAAAATTCTATTACATTTTCATCATATTCTATGACACCTTCCAATTGTAAATCTATAGACTCGGATGTTAAGCTAAATGATATTACCTTTCTTCCAGCTGTATCATATGCTGAATTATAACTAGGTGTTATAGTAATGACTTTCAATATATTATTTTTATCTAATACAATAATTTTGTTTAAATTAGCTACTTTAGCATCTACGGTCATATACATTTGTTTTAATAATATTTCTTTTAAACGTACTCCATTAACTGTAGATTGATAATCTAAGATTTCGGAAACATCCGTGAAATTTAAATCAATAAATCCTAAGTCAATACCAACATATTTACTCAATTGAATCACATCATCTGTAGGATAATCTGGATATTGACCCTGCAAATAAGTTGGAAAATTTTCTTTTATATTGATATAATCGTTTAATACTGGTATTTTTCCGTCCTCAAATAACTTCAATCTAAATAATAATTTAAATTGAGGAGCCACACCTGTACCAGCAGGAGTGCCTGTAATAAGTATTGTATATAATATCATATTTATAGGATAACTATCGGAAGTAAAGGCTGTATCTTCTATATTAAATGTATAATAAGAATAATTTAATAATGTAAAATTAACATCTATCCAATTAAAAGTATTGAGCATATAATTATAAAAATCCGTAGTTGTTAAAGGTTTTGTTAATCCAGGCATTCCCGTATTGGCTATATAGAAGTCTGGTAATGTTTGATTAGAATAACCTGCTCCAGTATTATTTATTCTTATTGCATATAGTTGAGTATTTGAAGATACGGTATTAATAGATAAACTTCCTGTAGGTAGTGTAGTTCTAATTATAATTTCTCCATCTATTCTAGTTCCATTCCCATCCCCTCTACCATCGTCATGAGCTTGGATTGTTGCTGTTCCAGAAGAGTATCCACTACCTCTACTTAAAAGTATTAAACTAGAGGGGGCAACAATTATACCTAAAGCAGAAGCATTACTACCTTGAATTAATTTTACTATTTCTCCATCTTGAAAATCTGATGGATAAGTTATAGTATCAAATGTTTCTATTACTCCTGTTCCTCGAAGAACAAAAGTATCAGCAACAGCAGTCTCTTTACCACCACCTCTTTGTAATTCTATAGGAGGGGCGTCATTATGATAATCTCCCCAATTAGTTACATAACAATAATTCAAATTTGAATTTGTTAAAGCACCTAACAAAGAACCATTATTATTTATTCTCAATACATTATATAACGTTGAATGTATTGTTATTGTCGGACTTAATTCTAATCCAGTACCACTAATTATGGCTGGTATTGCAAATCCTTTTGTATAATAATTTACATATTGATGTCTATTTTTATAAATAGGAGGATTACTACCTTCGGCAGCCTCCGATTTTATTCTTGATTCCATATCTGGTATATAATCATTATTTGTAAATGGACTTTTAATTGCTGTAACTCTGGCTGCTAAAGCTAATTTATAACTATTATTATAAAAAAGGAAATTTAAATTTTGACCGTATACATAACCAAATCCTGTTTTAACAATATTAATAGATGTTATTGTACCACTACCATTTATACCATTTACGTAACCCCATGCAGTATCATTTTCGGCTATTGTAACAACAGTCCCTGTTAAACTAGTAACTTGAATATATCCATTGTTAGTACCAGATTGTATGACTTGACATATTTCACCTTGTAAAAAATTAGATACATTTTCAATAGTATTAATCGATGTTAGTGTTCCACCAGTTCCAGCTACTACAGTACATGTTGCTAAATCTCCTCTCGGTGACTTTATTGTTGCCGGGCCGTTTATATAACCAGTTCCCGGAGTAGTTACAATAGTCGCACCTACCGTACCTCTTTGTACCAATCCTATTATTTTAAAAGATTGACCTAAAGAATATCCAGTTCCACCATTTGTTATAGTATATGTATCTATAGCTCCAGATATTGTTTTATCCAAATATAAACTTAAATCTATTAAATCTATTCCATTTATATAATTATATAAATAATTATATATAGAACCTGTCATGATCGTGTTCATACTATAAATAATATTATAGTCAGGGCATAAGTATTGATCTTTTTTATTTTTTAGTCTTGATCTAAGTACAGCAAAATGAGAATCACTGGGTAATGTAGTTCCTTTATATGATATGGTATCATTCAAAGGGTCTTTAACAGTATACAGTATATTACCAAATAGAGTGTTAAAAGTTTCTGTTTTAAATATACTTTTTCTTCTTATCATAGAGTACTCTCGTTAACAGATTGTTTCTTCATATAAATATTTATAGTACCTGCAGTTAAATTTAAGGATTCTGAACTATCTGGAAATATTTCCATATGAGTATTATCATTCCATAATTTTATTTCGAAATCATCTAGGCTTTCTACATCAAAATCGTTGAATCCTAATTCGTAAAGTTTAGATGTTCCTGTTAATTTATATTGATCATTATTAACAGTCAAATATACAGATTTATTAAAAGAATTAAGTCTTAATGATACATAAATAGGATAATCATAAAGATCATAATTACTATTATATTTTCTATATTCTTGATTTAATATCAAATACATTATATTCTTTAAATATTTAGTTACATCATTGTCTTTGAGGTTAACACATTTGAATTTAAATGATTTTGTATTTATTAAATTAGAGTCATTGGTGTAATCTATAAATCCAAATTTATAAGTATCATTACTACTATTATTACCATCGATATAATCATTTAGAATTAATCCAAATTCTTGAGTGTTACCAACATATTGTCCACCACTATATGTTTTATTAACATAATTTTTGTATAGATCATATCTATAAATTGGTACATATTGTAAATTCTTAAATGAATAAAAATCTACTTGATGTAATAAATATTTTCCTCTCACCTCTGTATAATTTCCTTGGGCTGGAACAGTATCAGAAGACATAAATTTAACATTCATGTAATGCTCATTGTCAGTACCAGTTTTTAAGAATATATTACTATTATAAGTCATATCCTTAACTATACTCATCGGTTGTACATATAGACCATCATAATAATTTCCATACTCAGTTACTATCTCTTTAAATATAGTTAAATAAGAACCGTTTATTTTATTCATATTCAATAAATAAAATTTATTATTAGCTAATACAAAATAACTTATGTCGCTAATTGTAAATGTCTGAGTTCCAGTAGTATATAACCATACATCATTAATAGTAATAATATTGTTTATTAAATCTATACCAGTAACATAACTAACAAAATCACTGGATAAAGATTCATTTACTACTGCCAATGGATATCCAATTTTTATTTTGGCCATTGTTAATGGAGGAACATTAGTTATATTTTTAGAATTATTTGTAAATGTTCCTGTGTCCATAATACTATTTATTTGGAAATCTATATCTCTAATGTTTACAGTATCAATTCCACCACTAATAGGTAATACATTACTATAAACTATATCTGGTGATATGAAAAATTCAGAAGGATAAGTATTAGGATATAATAAAGAAGTACCTACTATTCCTTTAGGTTGATCATTTCCAAATATTTGATACCAAGATGGAGTATATTCAGATATCTCAATATTAACGGCTGTTCCATTTATGCTAGTTATTGTTCCTGTAACAGTTTCATCAAATCCATATCCAGGATTTGTTATTCTTATGGATGTTATTGCTCCACCAGATACTGTTTCTATAACACCTGTAAATCCAAAAGCACCAGAAGGGACACTACCATCTGTAGTATAAGATGTTATAACTTCTCCTTGTGTAAAACCACTTCCACCATTGTTTATTGTAATTGATTTTATTCCAACTGGTTTTAATCCAGTATCTAAGAATAAGGCATATTCTAAATCGTATAGATCATATTTTATATCTAAAGCATATATGTTTGAACTATCTTTTGTAAATAAATGTATATGTATATCATTGTTCTCATCGAGATAACAATTAGAATTTACGTACTCTTTATCTACCAAGTATGATGATACAGAAGTAGGTAATTCTAAAAATCTAAACATATCTATTTTTGGTATATATTTATCAAATCCAATTTCTAATGAATTTTTATAATACCATGAGGTTTTTCTTATTGTGATTAATTTTGTCATTTTACGAGTATATCTTGTCAAGACTGCTGTACTATCATTTCTTTCCCAAATATCTATGTCACTATAGGATAACCCTATTTTAAACATATCATTTTCAAATATTTCTTCATAAAAGAAATCATTTTTATTTATAGTATATTTATTTACATCGTATAGATTTACAATATCGGATATATTTAAACCACGATATAATTCTTTTCCTGATATAACAAGTGGTATATCAAATTCTTGGAACTGAATGCCACTTTCATTTAATTCGTATATTTTACCACTACCAAAAGTTGCAACCAATAACTGATTAGAAGATTGTGTATATAAAATATATTTTATATAAGGTGTATCTAATAAGTTACCTACATTTATTCTTTCGAATAAAATATCAGCACTAACTGATAGATCAGTTTTATTTCTGTATACGCCATCACCCCAAGTAGCCACATATAAAATATCATCTGCTGCCGTAGCTCCTTGTATATATACTATTTGTCTTATACTTTCTATAATAGAAGTAAATCCATTTGTTGTACCTAAATTATACCATGTCAATGAACCTGATGTACCAATAATATGTACATCTTGAGAGATATATAAATAATTACCTTGTGTACCCACACATATTCTTATAGTTCCATCTAAGGTTTCAAAATGACTTATATGATGTATAGTTTGAGAAGTACCCCCAATATTTTCACTCGATAAAGGGACACTATTTGTTATATCATATTTATAAAGCGGCCCTGCTTCAGAACCTATCAATAATACTTCTTGACTATTAGATATAATTATATCTAATGCTAAAATTCTAGTTGATACGGGTGGATAATTTAATATTAGCTTATTCCAGCTATCTCCACCATTGTTTGAATAAAAAATACCATTGTCTGTTCCTATATAGATTATATCATTACTATCACTTACTATTGATCTTATTGTTTTATTTTTTTTATCTATAGCAGGGTCAGCATCTGATAATCCATCATTAACCTGAATAAAAGTATGTACAGAAGAGTTGCCAGGAGTTGATTTATAAAATATTCCTTCTCCTAAACTTCCTGCAAATAATCTATCGGAAGATTGTAAATAGTATCCACATATTAAAGAATCTGCTGTTAAACCTGATTTTTGTTGAGACCATATAGAAGAACCACTGGTTAATAAATAAGAATATCCACCATCTAATGCTGGATTACTTAAATCTTGGGAACCAAAAGAAATGGCCCATTTATTTCCGTAATTATCATTTGTTAAAAAGGCATGATAGTATGTATCTTGTAAAATACCTATACTTCTATCTAACCATTCGTTTATTTCAGAACTACCAGATAAATAAGTAGAAGAGCCTAAAGCTGATAGATTGGAAGTATTAGATTCTGGTATATAACCATTCATAGTATATGTTGTTCCACCACTAACTAAGGTTATGTTTGTAATTGTTCCTGCAGGAGCTGTTATAGTTGCTGTACCACCATGCCATATACCATCTTGATATAAATCTACGGTTTCTCCGTTTATATATCCAGTACCACCGTTTAACAATGTTAATTGAGATATAACACCACTGGAATCAACGACACCTAGTGCATAACCATTAGTACCAGCACCACCAGTAGTAGTACCAACTAAATGAAGATATATATTGGCTATGCCACTATTATCTCCTAATACCCATTCGTTACCATAAGTTAAAATTTTATGCAACATCTTACCATCATATTCAAAATCAGATAACCCATAATTTTTTGGAGAATATTGATCTGGATACTTAATAGTTTTATTTACGAAAGAATGTTTAATGTACTCATTATTGTATATCATTAATGGGTTCCTTTTTTAAATATTGCTAGTTTCATAACCACTTATCAATTCATCCAATATATTAATATTAATATCATCCGTATCGTTTATAACAATAGTAGAATATGATACTTTAAGAGGTATAAATCTATTGGCTATAACAAGATCAGTTGAATCTAAATTATAAGCTAGTATTTTATTTTCTGAATTATTTGTTATTGTATTAAATATAACTCCATTAGATACATAGAATAAAGTATTTTGAGGATACCCACCAATATAAACTGTAGTATTTTGTTTTAATTCTTTAGGAACAATACCTATTACTCTTTTAATATCAGTACGTACTTGCCAAGGTAAGCTATCTAAATTTATATTTTCTAGTTCTACAGAATTGATTAAATCAATATTAGTAGTAACTAAAGTCTCTGTACTTTTTTGATACTTAGTATCTAATTTAGACAATATGTAATCTTTTACTTTATCAAATAATACTGTAACAAAATCAGGGTCTTTAAATGGATTCAATGTAGAATCCATAGCAACTAATTTATTATTAAGTATTCTGATATCATGTTGTTTGACAGACATTATATAAAGTAATATTAATTGTATAACATCTATATCTTGTTTTAAAGATAGATTGTTAATATTATAATTTATTTCATTAGTTTGAAATACATTGGATAATGCTATTTGAATATTAAATATATTAGATTCTAATCCTGTATATACTCCTGAACCATAAGTCATTTCAGAAACAAATATTAATTTCATATCAATATCTAAAATAGAACCATTATTGTTACCGTATAAATATACTTCATCAAAATATATTGCTTCGGCTAAATCTGGATTTTGTGGAATTACACATTGTATTTCTATAGTATTTTCGTCTATACTTGTCATTTTAGAAATGCTTCCTGTGACACCACCCAAAGGAACAACATCACTAAATTGTGGAGCTGTTCTAGTTAAAAACTGATTTGAAAATACTTGATATTGATTGGGTATAGATGCTATAGCACCTGTAATAACTATATCGGAAGTAACCCCTGTGTAATTTCTATATGAAGTGTTAATAGTAATCTGATTCAAAGTCAAATCATAATTAATAACAGAATAAGGTAAATTATTAATCCAAATATAAGGATAACTACTAATAGATAATGTAGAAGGTAAATTTGTACCACTCGCTAAAGTAAATATTCCTGTGCTATAAGTAAAAGTTCTATCAGTTAAATCAACAATATTTACAATGTGATTTGCTTTTTTACCTATACCAAAACGAAATACATCTAAATTCATTAGAGTTTGAGAATTATTTATTAATCCAAAAATAACATCAAGGCCTTGATTTACAATATACCCTGAATTTATTTGTACTGCCATTTATATCTCCTGAATTATTCTAAAGTAATATCTATTTTATCCAATTGTTTTAAAGTTTTGCAATTAGAAATAGACTCTTTTAAATCTTTATATTTAATAGTTGCATTTTTATATCGTTCCAATGCTTTGTTTTTATCAATTTCGTCTTCTGGATAAATAGAAGATAACAATTGTCTTTTATTATATTTAAATAATTCGTTATCTGTCTCATTACATATTCTAATGTATGATTCTTTTAGTATGGCATATTTTGTTTCTTTCTCATTAGCAAATACTCTTGGAGGATTGAAAACAATTTGTCCATCCTTTAATACATAATTTTCTTCTAATTTAATATCACCATCATTTACTTGTTCTTCCAATGTTTTTTCGACTATATTATTGTTTTTATCAAGTTTCCAGTACTTAGGGAGCGTACTTTTATTATAAAGAACTATCATCATAGTTTCTTCATTATAATCAAAATATACATCTTTACCTGATAAATTTTGATATATAGGGGCATTATTTATATGAACTATTTTTTTATCACTTTTGTTTAATACAATAAACATATTTTCTCCTATTTAACTTTTATTAAGAAATTAACACTTATATTAACTGGTCTTGATTCAATCGCCATTCTTGGTGTTCCACCTGTATCTGCTACAGGAGTTCCAGTAGCTGTATCGGCAAGTATTGTTGTACCAGCTCCCGGCATCGCGTATCCACCACCAGAAGCCACTTTATATATAAAAGTTGCTCCGGATATAGAAGGTTGTATTTTATGTTCCTGAAACGCATCGTCTTGTATAGTGCCACAATATTGTGAACCCGGATAACCAACAGCTTCTGTAGGTAATCTATCGGAAGTAAATACTGTTATTGCAGTACCTGTTACATCTGATGCTGAACGACTACCAGTATAATAAATTAAATTATTTGAATCATCTATACCTGTTATAATACCATATGTAAAATATGTAGAACTATGTATTGACATACCTAATCTAATACCTAAAGATGTAGGACTTGCTGGTAACGTTATATAATTTTTATTAGCATGTAAATTAACAGTTACTGTATTAGAAGAACCTTGGTTTGATCTAAAATCTGTAGAACTAGAAGATGCTGGGTCTTTAGAAGCTCCTAGATCGTTTCCTCTTAAAAATCTTCCTCTATAATCAGGAAGATTGTATGTTGTGCTACCATTTCCAGAACCATAGGCACATCCAATTAATTTAAATAATTCTGGATAATCACCTCTTTTTATAGCACTACCGTCACACAATAAATATCCATCTGGATAATTATTAAATGAACTTAGTCCATAATTAGTTAAATATGATGTACCCCACACGGAACCTGTATACATTACAGGAATTGTTCCGGCATCATTACCAGAACCAGTAATATGTTTTATAGTACAGGAATCACCGACATTATACATACCATTGTATAATATCGTAAATCCAGTAATTTGGCCACTATTAACAGAAGAAACTTTACAGAAACATCCATTACGTACTGTTGGAGCTGCGACAGAATCTAATGTAAATATATCTCCTACTGCATAACCAGAAGTACCAGATATATTCAATGTTATACCAGCACTACTTCCACCCCCTGTAATTGTAGTTAATGTCATCGGGTTAGTGCCGGCATGTTTTATTATACTATTATCTATTAATGCTAATCCTGTTATGGCTCCTGTATTTACTGATGTAACAATCATTCTTGAACCACTGTTTAATTCTACTATATCACCTACAGCATATCCACTTCCACCACCAGCCAAGACACCAAATGTTAATATTCCACTGGGTATAGTAGGATTATCTGTAGAGCAATAAGGTATAATACTACCGACTGGTAAAATATTACTAACCGGTGGTATTATTTGTTTACTATTTTTAATCATTTTGAAACCTCTAGAATGTTAATACTTTATATATATAGCTACATACTACAGCTGTTGTTGAACCACCCGCCGGATTATTATCTACAATAACATATATTTTATCACTAGCATTAAATAACCATACTTCATTATCAATTGTTAAAGTATCACCAGAAGCTATGGATTTACCTTTATAAATTCTATTGGTATAGTTAGTAGTATCTATACTATCTCCATTTGCCACAAAATAAATATCTACAGTATGAGATGAATTATCTTGATTATGTAAATAAAATTGTAATATCTGAGTATTGTTATTTGCAATTGTTATTGCATTAGATGTTGTTCCTATTGTTGTTTTAGCAACTGACATTTTATTTTCTCCTTTATACTTTACTTAATATTAATCCCATATCAAAAGCAGCTTCTCTTACTTGAGATGCTGTATATCCACCGATATAGGTTGCATTTAAATTTGGTACTATATTGGTATTTGGGGCCCCGTAAAAATCAATAAATTGTCTGTATCTTACTGTACTATAATCTGGTGTTCCCAAAGCTACGTCAGTACTTAATATGTGAAAAGAAACTAATTCAATTTCACTAGATGATATAGTTGGTTTTGTTGTTGAGGTTCCTGTTAATACACTTATAGTTCTAGAATCTACTTGATCAAAATAAACCACACTTCCGTTTCCATCTATTCTAGGTGTTTCTTGACTTCTATTATAACTTAATATAACACTAACCCACACAGAACTAGACACTGGTTTGTACGGTAACATGTTTATTGTTCTATCGGAATCTGCTAAAGATATTATAAGTTTTTTTCCAGTTGAATCTCTAGCGACAAATGTACCCAATATTAAATTCCAAGTACTAATAGTAACAGAAGGACTCTGCCAATTCCATATACCATACATATTTAAATCTTGAGAAATATCTTCTATGGAATTTTCTATATTATCTTGAACAGTATTTAAATCTGTCTGTTCTACCCTTTCTCTATAGTAGAAAGATTTTTTATCCATGTTATCCTTCCAATAATAATTTAATTATATTTAGTGGTATTTACTAATAAATATACTCATTTCATTTTAGTATTTATACTAAATAATATAAAAACCCAAATGGAGTAAAAGAATGGCAACTAAAAATTATACATCTTTAGGTGTTAACAGTAATGGTGTACTAGAAAATGTAACCGACCAGCCTTTTAGTGTTGACGATTCAACCAATAAAAATACAGGAAGTTTTGATAATTTAGTAGAAAAAACAAACGGAAATGGAATAAATATTGGTTCTGTAGCCAAAGTAGATGAAATAAGTGAAAAAACTTTGGGAGCTGGTATTAGTATAGATAAACAATTAAAATCTTCTGTAGCAACTGGTACAGCACCTTTGCAAATTGCATCAACAACTAAAGTATCTAATTTAAATGTTGATCAAGTCGATGGAGCTGATTTATCTACTGATGTAACTATGGGTGGTGTAAGTCCTTCTAATTCTTTATTTCCATCCCAAGCAGCTGCAAAAACCTATAGTGATTCAAGTAAAACTCCTCAAGGTATAATATATCAAGTATGTAGTTCAACAATAAGGGCTGCAAATGGAACTACAGTTTTCAATACCATAATTGATTGCTTAAATTATATACAATATGGTACTGACAGAACTTCTACCAGAAGAATAGGTAAGATATATATTTTACCAAATCCTGATGGTTCGGCTTGGAACGAGAATATTTTATTAAGTGGTTATTATAATCCAGATGGTACAACTGCCAGCGCTTCGTTTGATTGGTCTGGTTTAGAAATTATTTTCGATAAAAATGCCAAGTGGACTGGTAATACAGGAAATACAAATCAAGCATTAGAAGTAGATGGTTCTGCTTTAAGCAATACTACCTCAGTTGGAGTTATACAAATAACAACTTTTGTATCTAGTCTTAGTTTACAGGGCCCTAGTTTTCCTACAGTAGCATCATTAGGGTTTACTCCCGATAAAGTAATAATAAATGGAGTTATGTATATATTAGACTCATATGCTAGTGGTAATCCTGGTACACTTACATTAAATAGTAGTACTCCTTATTATGGCACAACTGCTCTTAATACAAATATAAGTTTAAATGCATATTTATATACAGGAAACTATTTTAGGAATATAAAAATTCAGGCCGGATTAGATATAATAACAAATTTAAAATTAGCAATAAAAGTAATTTTTGCTGATATTGAATTCAATGGATATGTTAACGGTGGTAACTATAGTAATATTAATGGCCCGGGAGCAACGATTGGGACTAATTTTATATATGGTTTTTGTGGTAAACTATTTGGAGAATGGGACGCTAGAAACTATAAAACAGTAGCTGGTTCACCTCCCGGTGCAACAATCAATGGTATATATGCTGGTGCAAATTCTTTTATAAAATTAAGAAATGTAGATTCTTATTATTGTCCTTCTACTAATAGTGCACCTATTGCAACAAATACTACTAGTAGAATTGAATGTAATTTAATAACTAATTGCACTGGTAATGCTGGTGGGGGTATATATCTAAAAGGTTCTGCCATAATAAATGAAATTAGAGGATGCATGACGACTAATTTTGGTGGTGGAGTTTGGATGGATGATAGTTCGGCCACTTTAACATGCAATGGAATATATAATTGCAGGTCTAATTATTCTTCT